>JAEEGL011865164.1_pt1 | contig 12906 bp, 10 predicted proteins | sample 9134231 | NCBI WGS metagenome assembly JAEEGL01 (sample SAMN16246548, study PRJNA631951) | gut metagenome | biome: gut microbiome; feature: rumen; material: fiber-attached | host: Bos | place: Iran: Karaj | collected 2018-10 | reverse complement strand
TAGTGACCGTTACGACAATGTGCGTATTGGTATGAACTCCCGCTTGGACAGCATCCAGGCGGCTATCCTTTTGGTGAAGCTCAAAGCTTTCAAGGAATTTGAATTGGTTGATGTCAACAAAGTGGCAGCTCGTTATACTGAGAAACTGAAGGGTGTGGTGAAGACCCCTATTGTGCCTGAAGGCTTCTATTCCAGCTGGGCTCAATATACGTTACAGGTAAAGGATAAGGAGGTTAGGTCTGGCTTGCAAGCTGCTTTGAAGGCACTTGACATACCTACTGCGATCTATTATCCTATCCCTATGCATCGTCAGACAGCGTTCAACTATCTGAACCTTGACGACAACCATTGTCCTATATCTGACCAGTTGGCCGATACGGTCATCTCGCTGCCGATACATCCGTATCTTTCCGAAGCAGATCAAGATTTGATTTGCGATGTCGTGCGCCAGTTTTTGAAGAAGTAAACTGTTGATAGACATGGGTTTTAGGTCGTTTTTCAGTGATATGATTGCTCGTGACAATTATGACGAGGTAATGGAATACCTTGCCGTGACCGAGACCCAGCATGCCCCAATGTTTGAGTTTGACCATGCTCCCGAGCAGCTTCGTGAGCTGATTGAGGTTGCCGAAACACCCCGAGGTCAAGAACGTTCGCAATGGCTTAACGATTTTGCTGATAAGGCTTGGGCGTTGCCTGATGGCGAAGCCGAAGTACTCCTCGCCAAAGAGCATCTGAATGCCGTTCGCCATCTGAACGGTTATTTGCGTAGTGCCAACGCCAAGCTGAAGCAAGATGGTTATTTTGTATGCGCTTTTGATACATCACAGAAACGGAGAGCCCAGATTTTCAGCAGATACCCCAAAATAATTGCCTATTTTGTCTATTTCTTTGACTTTCTGTGGCATAGGGTGTGCCCTAAAGTTGGATTGACCCGCCGATTCTATTATTTCTGCACAAGAAAAGTGAGAAAGGTTTTCCCAAGGCCTGAGGTATTGGGGAGGTTGTATTATTGCGGTTTCGAGGTGGTCGGTGAGCAGTATATCCACGACCGGTATTGTGTAATCGCCCAAAAAAAGCGTTTGCCTAGTAAGGACCAACATACTTATGGTGCCCTGATTCGGTTGAGAAGATTCGGGAAAGACGGTAAGCTTTTTAATGTCTTCAAGTTCAGGACGATGTATGCCTATTCGGAATACCTGCAGACCTATATCTATGAGAACAACGACTTGGATGTGGGCGGCAAATTCTATGACGACTATCGAGTAACCGAATGGGGACGGTTCTTAAGAAAGACCTGGCTCGATGAATTGCCGATGGTCATCAATTTGTTAAAAGGGCAGATGAAAATAGTAGGAGTGAGGCCGCTTAGCCAACAGTATTTTAATTTGTATAGTAAAGAGTTACAAGAGCTTAGAATCAAGACTAAGCCAGGGCTTCTTCCTCCATTTTATGTCGATATGCCCGAAACGCTTGATGAGATTCAGGAGAGCGAGACGCGTTATCTTGAGGCATATTTGGAACATCCATTCCGTACTGACTGGAACTACTTTTGGAGAATTATAGGAAACATTCTTTTTAAGGGAAAGAGGTCAAAATAAAAAAACGTAGTTGTTTTTTTATTGAAAAAAAATCTATACTTTTGCAGGCTGTAGTGAGGGCATATTATGCCTATGATTACGTACTAAAATGTCGCCATCTTTTGAGTGAGATAAGTGACTTAATTATAAATAGTTATGCTTTCTTGATGTGAGTCAAGTAGCGAAGCTTTACCTTTTTTTGAAATGAGTCAGACAACAGAAAACGAAAACTGGACTACCATCATCAAGCCTCGAAACAAGCTTTTTGAGGTAAATTTGAAAGAAATTTGGGACTATCGTGACTTGATGACACTTTTTGTGAAGCGCACGATCACGGTGCAATACAAGCAAACCATATTAGGTCCGATATGGTGGATTATCCAACCCGCCTTGACGGTCATCATGTATATGGTAGTGTTTGGAGGCATTGCAGGTATTCCTACCGACGGTATTCCGCAGCCTTTGTTTTATTTAGGCGGTATTGCCATGTGGCAATATTTCTCCGATTGTCTAAATAGAACTTCTAACACTTTTGTGGCTAATGCGGGCATCTTTGGCAAAGTCTATTTTCCAAGGTTAATTATGCCACTATCGGGAGCTATTAGCAATTTGGTTCGCTTTGGTATTCAACTGGGACTCTTTGTCTTTGTCTATATTTATTATGTAATTATAGGGCAGGCACCGACTCCCAATTGGTATCTGCTGTTGTTTCCACTTTTAGTGTTGATGATGGCAGGACTAGCCTTAGGTTTCGGTATCATTATCTCTTCTATGACTACCAAGTATCGTGATTTGCAAATTTTGTTTTCCTTCTTTGTCTCATTGTGGATGTATGCCACCCCAATCGTTTATCCTTTGAGTCAAGTGGCTGGAAAGGAAAAATTCGGACTCAATATAGCTAATGTCATGTGTCTGAATCCTGTGACGCCTGTTATTGAGACCTTCAAGCATGGCGCCTTGGGCGCAGGTGAGTTCATAGGCTGGGGTTGGCTGGCCTATAGTTTTGTTTTTATGTTGGTTGTGCTCTTTGTTGGCATTTTGATTTTTAACAAAGTTCAGAAGAGCTTTATGGATACAGTATAAGTTTCTTTTGTTTTGCATCACTATTGCTTCTATGGGTGATTTGGTAAGTGTTATCATCGGAGTCTATAATTGTAAAGCATATCTACAGAAGGCGTTTGATAGTGTGCGCGAGCAAAGCTATCGGAATTTAGAGGTGATTGTTGTGGACGATTGCTCTACAGACGGTTCGGGTGAGTTTTGTGATGAGTATTGCATGCAAGATGAGCGGTTTAGGGTCATCCATCATGAGAAGAATACAGGAGTAAGTGGCCCGAGGAATACAGGGCTGAGGAATGCTAAAGGTGACTACATCTATTTCATGGATGCCGATGATTACATCCATGAGGAGGCCATTGAGGCATTGGTGGAGGCCATACAAGAAACAGGGCTTGAATTGTCAGTTTTTGATTTTGTGAAAACTGATAAATTGGATGCTGACACACATAGCCTTCGTGACAAGAAGCCGATAGAGATAGTGTCGACTGAAAAAATGATATTTGAGATGCTGTCGATAGTGTGCATGAAATGGTGTGTGTTGTGGAACAAACTATATAAACGTACGCTTCTTGATGGCCTTTTCTTGAATGATGCTTACAGCATTGAGGACCAGGAGTTCAATATCAGAGTGTTTCAACGTATCGAACAGGCTGCTTTCATACCTGAGAGGTTATATTGGTATGTCACAAATCCTAATTCTATTGTGCGCAATTCTTCTCTTATGGCCAAGCGGTTTTATTTGAATACCTTGTATCGTTTCAAAATGTTGGATTGTGTTTTGTCGGGAAAGAATGAAAAAAAATACCGTTCTTGGATTATTTATTATGGGTATTTTCAGATGTTGCAACGTCGTGGAATTGAAAAAGGTACAGCATACGAGTCTGATTTCAGGAAAATGAGCAAGGATATTATTAAGAAGACTGGGTGGGAATTCCTTTTCTTGAGTCATATCCCTTTGAGAAAGAAGATGAGGTTTGTCTTTTCGTGGTATTCACCATGGTTGTATAAGGCGTAAGCTGGTTTGATAAATGATTCATGCGAAACTCGTAGTTTGTTTTTTTGGGGGTACATAGATGATTACAGTTTTGTATTTAAGTAATGCTGGCGGTGCAACGAATGGAGCTGGCCAATCTTTGATAGATTTGATAGAATCAGTCAAGGAGGAAGTTAAACCTGTAGTCTTTGTAAGCGGCAAGGGAGAAGTGTATGATTATTTTATTGGCCATGGAATAGAATGCTATGTTTGCCCTTCATCGACTGTTTTCGGGCAGCCGCGTGGCTGGTGCCATTATCTTTCTCATCCATGGCATATAAGGTTGTTTAGGGATTATCGACTGACTCGAAGGATGATAAAAAAAGTGGAGAAAGGACTGTCGGTTAGTCATATTGATCTTATTCACACCAATACTTCAACGATTTGTTCGGGATATTATCTTTCTAGATTATTAAAAATCAAACATATATGGCATGTTAGGGAGTATCTGGATATGGGCGTGCATATACAGGGTGAACTAAGCTATCGGTTGCCTCATCTCAAGCAAATGATGAATGATGCCGATGCTAGGGTTCTAGTTTCAAATCCCTGCTGCCAGCATTGGGATTTGAAGAAAGAGAATACTTGGATGGTTTGGGACGCGGTTCGTAGTGTTAATGATTGCTGCTATGAGAAAATAAAGCAGCCGTATATTCTGTTTTGTTCGCAATGGGTGACAGAGGGGAAGGGAATAAGCAAGACCATCACTGCCTTTGGCATGAGCAATTTGTTTAATTCATCAAATAGAATTCGAATGAAAATAGTTGGAATTTGTGATAAAGAATACGAAAAAGAATTGAGGGCTATTGCTGATGGTTATGGTTGTTCCGAATACATTGATTTCATCCCTGCTCAGAAAGATATAAAGCCGTTTTTTTCTCAGGCTATGGCATATATCAATTCATCTGTCAACGAAGGTATGGGGCGTACAACCGCTGAGGCTATGTTCTACGGGTGCCCGGTCATTGCGTATGCTTCGGGCGGCACCATGGATTTGGTAAGAGATGGAGAGACCGGTTATTTGTTCAATACGGTAGAGGAGTGTGCCGAACTGATGCGCAAAGTGTGTACAACCGACCAGGAAGATATAATTCTTAGAGCCCAAGAGTTTGCAAAACAAAATCTATCTATCGAGAATTATGCCCCAAAAATTATGGAGGTATACAATTTGGTTTTGAAGACAAAGTGAAGGTTTACAATTACCGAATCCTTGAAATCGTACACAGATTGATGGATTTGGAGCAGGCTCTATTGATTACGGTATATTTAAAGGATTAACCGGATGTTGAGTAAAGAACGGATTACGGTAACATCACCCTTGCTCCCTAATCTTGATGAGTTTCAAGATTCTTTAAAAGAAATTTGGGACAGCAAATGGATAACCAACAATGGCAGTTTCCACAAGCGTTTGGAAGCTGCGTTATGTGAGTACTTGAAGGTACCTTATATTAGTCTTTTCACGAACGGTACGTTGCCTTTGCTGACAGCCTTACAAGCACTGCGTGTTACTGGAGAGGTCATCACTACGCCATATAGTTTTGTGGCTACCACTCATGCCATTTGGTGGAATGGTTGCAAGCCTATTTTTGTTGATATTGATCCTTCTACTTGCGGCATTGACCCAGATAGAATTGAAGCAGCCATTACTCCACGTACTACAGCCATTATGCCTGTGCATTGTTATGGTATGCCTTGTAATACGGAACGTATTCAAGCCATTGCCGACAAGTATGGTCTGAAGGTGATTTATGATGCAGCACATGCTTTTGGCGTGGAAGTGAATGGCAAATCTGTGTTGAATCAGGGCGATTTGGCGACACTAAGTTTTCATGCCACCAAAGTGTATAACACCTTGGAAGGTGGTGCGTTGGTAATGCATGATGTAGAGACCAAAAAGCGTATTGATTATTTGAAGAACTTTGGATTTGCTGGAGAGACAGAAGTGGTTGCGCCGGGCATCAATAGCAAAATGGATGAGGTGCGGGCTGCATACGGATTGCTCAATCTCAAGCAGGTGGATGAGGCCATTGAGAAGCGGCATCAGGTAGCCATCCGATATCGCGAAGCATTACAAAACGTGAAAGGTGTCCGTTTCTTTGATGATATGACAGGTGTGAGACATAACTACAGTTATTTCCCTGTCATCATCAATGCAGAGGAATTTGGTATGACACGAGATGAGCTATACTTCAAAATGCAAGAGAAAGGCGTTTTTGGGAGGAGATATTTTTATCCACTTATCAGTACTTTCAGCACATATTGTGGTTTGCCTTCGGCTACACCTGAAAACTTACCTGTGGCTACTAGGATCGCCAATGAGGTGATTTGCTTGCCGATGCATCATGGATTGACTGAAACAGATGCGGATCGAGTTCTAGAGTTGATTGTGAGATGAAAAAACTGATGCTTCTTGGTGGTATTCGTTATTTGTTGCCTGTCATTAAAACAGCACACGAACTGGGCTGTTATGTAATCACAGCAGATTATCTGCCTGATAACATTGCTCATAAATTCAGTGATGAATATGTAAATGTAAGTATTGTCAATAAGGAGGCTGTGCTGAAAGTGGCGAGAGAGAAGAAAATTGACGGCATCATGTCTTTCGGAGTGGATCCTGGAGTGGTGACAGCCGCATATGTGGCAGAAATGATGGGATTGCCTTTCCAGTGTTCCTATGAGGCGGCATGTATTCTACAGGACAAGTCCAGATTCCGCCAGCATCTTTCCAATAATGGTTTCAACTGTCCTAAGGCAAAAGGTTATGATGATATTGATGAAGCGTTGCGAGATGCGGATGCTTTCAGTTGGCCGGTTATTGTTAAACCAGTTGATTCCGCTGGGAGCAAGGGGGTGACAGAAGTGTTTCGCAAGGAAGATTTAAGACGAGCCGTTGAAACCGCCTTTGCGGTATCACTAAGCAAGAGTTTTATTATTGAGGATTTTCTTGTTGCAGAAGGCCAATCGTCAGGTAGTGAAAGTTTCTTCGTGAATGGAGAGTTGCGATACAACGCCTTTTATGACCAGCTGTTTGAGCTGAATTCACCCAATCCTTTTGTCCCAATGGTGGAGCAATGGCCTTCTATGAAGGACGGAACCGTTCTTGATGATGTCAGGAGCCAATTGCAGAGGTTGGGTGCTATTATGGGGTTTGGGACGGGTCTCTTCAATGTGGAATGGAGGGTGTCAGGGGGAAAGGTTTATCTTATGGAAGTATCTCCTAGAGCAGGAGGCAATCGTTTGGCAGAAATTCTTAATTACGCTACGGATGTGGATATTATCAAGGCTGAGACCCTTAAGTCTGTCGGAATGGAATATGGCAATGTACATGAGCCAAATTATGATGGGAACTATGCCATCTATAATTTACATTCAAACCGACAAGGGCGTTTTGTAAGATTGGCTATCGATCCCGATTTTGAAAAGAGATATCTTATTGAAAAAGAAGTCAGAGTTAAAGTTGGTAGCACTGTTGAACCCTTTGCTGGTGCGAACACGTCGATTGGTACGCTTTTTTTGAGAACGGATACTCGCCAGGAGATGGATGTCGCCTTGAAGACTATTGACAAATACATAAACATCGTCTTGGAATGACAGCAGAAGGGATAGGAGGTTATTTTGAGTTGGAACTGCCTAATTGTGGTGGCTTTCTTCACGATGATGGTGTTTTACTTAATAGTGGGAGAAATGCGTTGGAATATGTGCTGAGAACGTTGGGCGATGTAAAACGCTTGTTCGTTCCATACTACACTTGTGATGTGGTTTTGGAACCCATTGAAAAGATGGGCGTTCCATATTCTTTCTACCATATAAACCAAAAGCTTGAAATAGAGGATTCGCCCTCTCTGCAAAGAGGCGATTATCTGATATATACAAATTATTTCGGAGTCAAAGACGAATATGTCAAGATATTAGCCAACCATTATGGATCACATCTGATTGTTGATAATGCTCAAGCGTGGTTTGCTGAACCGATTGAAGGAGTAAATACCATATATAGTCCCAGAAAGTTTGTAGGGTTGCCTGACGGAGGAATTGCCTATTGCACGAAACAAATAGATAAGAACTCCTTTGACCGGGACGTCTCTTTTGGACGCTGCTCCCATCTATTGAAACGGATTGACATAGGCCCCTCAGATGGTTATGCCGATTTTAGGGCTAATAGCGAACAACTAAAGGGACAACCCATCAAACAGATGTCCAGATTGACCCAAAGGATGCTCTCTTCAGTTGATTTTGAGGTTGTGAAAGTTAGGAGAAAGAAGAACTTTGAGTACTTGCATAAGGGTTTAGGAGAGGGGAATTTTTTCCCCATACCTTCAGTAGACACATTTGCTTGTCCGATGGTATATCCTTATCTGGCTGATGACAGTTCGTTGAAGCAAAAATTGATAGATAATAAGGTCTTCGTGGCGACTTATTGGCCAAATGTGTTTGAAAGATGTAAATCGGAAGATTGGGAATATGTGTTTGCCGAGCGTTTGGCTTTCATTCCCATCGACCAGCGATATGGGGTAGAAGACATGGATTTGATTACAAACATTATTAACAAATCGAAAAGGCATGAAAAAGATAGCAGTAATTGGGGCAAATGAGCCATTGCTTCGATTTTATCGTCAAGCCAAAGCTTTAGGATATTATATTATTGGCATTGCCTATGAAAAAGGCGCGGTTTGCAAACAGTATTGCGACAAATTCTATCCCATTTCGTTTATTGAAAAAGATAAAGTGCTTGATGTGTGTAAAAAGGAATGCATAGATGGCATCACTTCATTTAGTTTAGAATCGGCGCTTCCTACGGTTGTATATGTTGCTAAAAATATGGGACTAACAAGCAATGATGAGGACTGTTTGGAGCGTACGGCGACAAAATATGCAGAACGAGAGGCTTTTGAAAAATCTGGCTTACCAATACCGAAATATGTTAGAGTAAGAACAATTGATGATTTGCAAATGAAAGAACTGAAATATCCTATTATTGTCAAGCCACTTGATGGAGGAGGTAGCAAGGGGATAACAAAGCTTGACAGTAAAGAGGGATTGGAGTCTGCATTGCAATTTGCTATTAATAATTCACGTATGGGGGAAGCTATAGTGGAAGAGTATATAGAAGGTCGTGAGTTTAGCATCGAATCAATCAGTTATAAAGGGATACATCATATATTGCAAATAACCGACAAGGTTACTAGCGGAGAACCTCATTTTATTGAGATGCAACATCATCAGCCAGCTAATATTTCTTCTGAGATGGCAGCCTTGATACGCCAAACGACAGAGAAAGGATTGACTGCATTGGCAATAAAAAACTCAGCAGGACATACAGAATTGCGTGTCACTCCAGACGGTATACCTTTTATTGTGGAAATAGGCGCCAGAATGGGAGGCGGTATGATAACATCCGACCTTGTTCGACTTTCAACAGGGTACGATATGGTAAAGGGTGTTTTAGAATTGGCGACTGGGAACTGGCATGAGCCTGTACTAAAATGGCGTAAATATTCTGGTGTATATTTCAGTAGTCCATTGGCGCCTTATGTATCAGAGGCAATCAGAAACTGTAAGAATTATCCAGAAATTGTGGATTCTGCTTTAAATGGTCGCACTTATAAAGAAGCATTAAGTAATGCGGATAGGAGTGGATATTTGCTTTATCAATCAGAATTGGGAAGATTGATGATTGGTTAAGGAATAACTCTTTTGCAAGATGTTATGTGAAGTATAACTAGATAAATGGACTAATTGCCGAGACGAAACAAATTGAGTTATTCTGTTGTTTTTTATTGTTATGGAATGGGTGGTTGTGAATGCAAGGAAGAACTTGAATTGAATAATGTGTAATGTGATTGGTAAAATTATGATTAGTTTTTTTTCTAATGTATTATCTTTGTTTCCACTTAAGGATGTCGTTGTCTTTGAGAGTAACCCTGACTATTCTTGCAATACATATCCTGTTTTTTTGGAGTTAAGAAAAAGGTTACCAAATTACAAAATGGTGTGGTATCTTTCAAAGTCAACAAAAAAACTTGAAGGAACTGATGATGTAGTGTTTTACGATGATGACAAGCTGCTAAATAAAATAAAGTTCGCATATTATAAATATTTTAGCAAGGCTTTCATTTGTTGTAATAGAGCAATTAAGAAAAAAAGAAATGATCAGCTTTCTTTGTATCTGACACATGGTAGCATTACAAAAAAAACCAAAGGGTTTCACGAACCAGGGAGCAAGGTGGATTTTATCCATGTACAATCGCATTTTTTTGATAAATTGATCGAGGAACAATATGGGGCAAGCCCAGAAAAGTTTGTTTATCATGGATTTCCACGCTGCGATTATTTTTATCAAACTGAAGCAGATGATTTGGTAAGTCGGTTGGAACAATTGGGCGTGGAGGGCAGTTTCATCGTGTGGTTGCCTACATTTAGAAAACAGAAGATTAGTGGACGAGATGCACATAGCAAACAATATGAAAGTATGGGTATCCCTCTGATATATACAGAGAAAGCCTTAACAGATCTGGATGCCTTCTTGGCAAAAAAAAAGTTCTACATTGTTTACAAGCCACACCCCGTTTATGAGATTCCAACAAGAGTAGTCGAAAAACTAAGCAATATGATTATCATTCGAGATGATGATTTGAAAAAAGTTGGACTTCAACTGTATCAATTGCTAGCTAAATCAAGTGCACTAATTACAGACTATTCATCTGTATATTTCGATTATCTACTACTTAATAAACCCATAGCAACAACACTTGATGATGTGGAGTGTTGGAAGAATGGCAATGGATTTGCGTTTGACATTGAGAAGTTATATAAAGAAACAAATGAGCTTTTATATTGTGAAGAAGATTTGTACAAATTTGTCAATGAAGTGGTGATAGAAGGTAAAGATACTCATAAAGGAGACAGACTCAAAATGTGTGAATTGACTAATTTGCATCGAGATGGAGGTTCGACTACTAGAACGGTAAATTTCGTATTAGAAAAAATCGGAATGCTTTAATATTAACATTATGACTACTTCGTTTATTATTCCTGCTTTCAATGCCTCAGCAACTATCGGTCGTTGTTTGGATAGCGTATACGAACTGCAATTACAGCCAAGGGAATTCGAGGTCATCATCATCGACGATTGCTCAACTGATAATACGGTGGAAATCATCGAGAAATATGCTATTGGCTGTGATAACTTATTGTTAATCCGACAGCCAGAAAACCATCGTCAGGGAGCAGCTCGTAATCTGGGAATTGCTTGTGCTAAAGGTGATTATGTTGTTTTTGTTGACAGTGATGATGAGGTGGATAGTGGTTTGACGGGTGCGTTGCAATTAGCTGCCAACAATAATCTTGATATGGTGGCAATGCGATATGCTAAGGTTGGCAAAGAAGGAAAACCAGACGAGGAGGTGGCTTTGCCATACAAACAGGATAAGGTATTCAATGGAATTGAATTGCAAACGGAGTTTGCTTTTTGGTGCACAGCGCCATGGGCTTATGTTTATCGAAAAGCCTTTTTAAATGAGGTAAATTATCCTTTTGCCGAAAATGTCCTTTATGAAGATTCCGATTTCGTAAATGTGCATCTTTATCACGCTAAGAGGATGGCCTATTGGAACAGATGTGGATACAAAGCGCATTACAATCCGAATTCGACAACACATACCATGTCTTATAAACACTTTTGCGACTATGCGTTATTAGGTACCCGGATGTTGGACTTTTATCGCAGCATTGAAGATAAAACAACAAGATGCGCAGATAGTATTCTCGAGGGTGGTAGTTACAACCTTATGATTGCATTTAAGAAGCTATTCAAATTGCAGTCTTTGCAGGATGTCCGTGCGTTTTATGACAGATTGGATTCGATGTGCGATAGAAAAACGTTAGTGGGTTATCATCATCCTTCATATTGTTGGACCAAGTGGACAAGGTTTTGTATCAGGCATCGTAAATTAGCCACAATGGTCGTGGGTGTGATGTCCCCTTTTATTAGTTTGAAAAACGAATAACACTATATAGTCACCTGTTATCGAGTTGGTGATTAACATGAAAGACAATAACAGAAGTATTATGTCAACAGCAATAGAATTCAACAACATTAGCAAACTCTACCGTCTGGGTTTGGTGTCAAGTGGTACTTTGAGCAACGACCTTAAAAGGTGGTGGCAGATGAGCGTTTTGGGCAAGGAAGACCCATTCCTTAAGGTGGGTTCCGTGAACGATCGCGCCAAGGCTGCCGATAGCGAATATGTCTGGGCCTTGAAGGACATAGACTTCAAGGTAGAACAAGGCGACGTGGTTGGCATCATCGGCAAGAACGGCGCTGGTAAAAGCACGCTTTTGAAGCTTCTATCGAAGGTGACAGGACCTACCACAGGCACTATTAAAGCCAAAGGACGGATTGGCTCGTTGCTTGAAGTGGGTACAGGTTTTCATCCAGAGCTTACCGGTCGAGAGAACATTTTTATGAATGGAGCTATTCTTGGAATGTCCAAGCAGGAAATCAACAGAAAAATAGATGCAATCATTGATTTTTCTGGGTGTGAGCGCTACATTGACACCCCCGTCAAACGTTATTCCAGTGGCATGACCGTTCGTCTTGGTTTTGCCGTGGCCGCGCATCTTGATCCAGAGATTTTGGTGGTTGACGAAGTGCTTGCTGTGGGCGATGCTGAGTTTCAGAAGAAGGCTATTGGTAAGATGCAAGATGTGAGTCAAGGCGAAGGAAGGACAGTACTATTTGTGAGTCATAATATGGCTAGTATCAGGCAATTATGTATTTCTGGCGTTGTTCTTGATAAAGGAAGTGTGAAGATGATGGGCACAGCAGATGAATGTGTGAATGAATATATAGGTAGCAATTTGTCGGTGTTATGTTCTTATGCTGATATTACAGATGCGCATAGAAACTATGAATACACGAGTAAAGACTTAGAGCTCCTTACGGCTAAAATGTTGGGGGATGTAAACGAGATGGCGTCCAACCAGCCTTTGGAGTTTGAAGTCAAGATGCGCAAGAACAAGGCGGTTGACAAGGCTACTTTCGAAGTCATGATAAACAACCAATCAGACATTCGTGTGGGTTGTTACATTTCTGATTACCTTGATCTTTCGAAAGTGAAAGTCGGCGGAGAGTTTGTGTGTAGAACCGTTATTGAACACCATGATTTGGCCAAAGGCAAATATGGAGTTGGTTTCAATATTGGCCTGAAAGACGTTCATGTAGGGTTGAAGGAC
>JAEEGL010294101.1_pt1 | contig 12906 bp, 8 predicted proteins | sample 9134231 | NCBI WGS metagenome assembly JAEEGL01 (sample SAMN16246548, study PRJNA631951) | gut metagenome | biome: gut microbiome; feature: rumen; material: fiber-attached | host: Bos | place: Iran: Karaj | collected 2018-10 | reverse complement strand
GTGCATTGCATATCATTGTCCTCCTTTTTAATATTTAAAATCATACAGATTTTAATCTGGATTTTCAATCATCCGGTTCAGCCTTTCAAGATAATTTTCGTCAACCATGTCAAAAAGTTCACGCTCCCTGGGATGGTGCCTTCTGAAAACCCTGAACAGCCCCTCGGTCTGGACGTGCGTATATCTTACCGTGGTCTCGATGTTTTTGTGTCCAAGGAGTTCCTGCACGTGGCGGACGCTTGCCCCGTTGTCAAGGAGATGGGTCGCGGTGGAATGCCTTACGGAATGAGTGGAGATTTCCGGGCAGTCCATATTGAATTTCCTCAGGTACTCCCTGAAGATCCTGCTTATATGGGATCCCCTCATGGGCTTGTGGAAGCCCTTCGCCCGCAGTCCGAGAAAAACGTTGTCATCAACCTGGCTCAGGCGCTTTCCCAGGTATTTTTTCAGGAAGCAGGCCGCGCCCTGTGTGAGCGGAACAATCCTGTCACGGTCGAATTTTCCCCTGACTATTGCCTCCCTGTTCTCAAAGTCAATGTCTCCGATTCTTAATCCCGCGGCCTCGCTGACCCTCAGGCCCGATGAATAGATAAGCTCAAAAATTGTCCTGTCCCTCAGTCCCATGGGCGTTGCCGTGTCTATGCTGTCAAGGAAAAAGGCCATCTCCTTTTTTGTCAGGGGCCTCCTCCTGTTTTGTTTTCCGCTTGTTATCCTGTAGTCAACGGAATGGAGGGGATTGTCCTGTATGTATCCATTGAGGTAAAGCATTTTGTAGACATGCTTCACCGCCGTAAGCATGGTGCACATCGTTGAAAGGCTTAAGGCTCCGCCGCCGGGGTTCCTGGACTGCAGGTGCCCGACATGGTTCCTGTAGGACAGGAGGTCCTTCTTTCCGATTTTTGTGATGTCGCCAAGCCCCCTTTTTGCCGCCCAGCTATAAAACATCCTTATGTATCTGCTTATTTCCGCCATATAATTTTTGTTGTAGCGGTTTGTGGTCATCCTGTCATTTATGCTCCGAAGAATCAACAGGCGAAGGTCATCACTTTCCATTTTTGCCGTCCTCCTTTTTTATCAGCCGCCTTGGATGGTAGCTGTCTATGCTGTTTTTCAGATCCTCCGAATAGACTTTTGTATAAACCTGCGTTGATGAAAGCTTGTCGTGTCCGAGGATTACCTGTATGTGCCGCATGTCGCACCCCGCCCGCAGAAGGTGCGTCCCAAGGGAGTGACGGAAGCCGTGGCTGGTGATTATGGGTATTTCAAGCTCGGCGCAGGTTTTCCTCAGATGCCCGTTCAGCATCTGCATGAGGATGTTTCCCTTTGTCGAAAAAAGATGCTCCCGTTTTTCTCCGTATATGGTTCCGTCATAAAAGTCCTTGCCCCTTTCGATATAAATCTTCAGGACCTCCGCCGCATAGGTCGTCAGGAATGCCGCCCGGGACTTTCCGCCCTTGCCATTTTTGACATGGACGATTCGGGACTCCAAGTCTATGTCGCCAGCCTTCAATCCTGAGACCTCGTCTATCCTGAGGCCTGTGGAATACATCAGCTCCGCGAGCACGTGGCAGACATACAGCCTTGCCTGCATTTTCCTTGTCCCGCATTCGTCAAAACGTTTGAGCCTTTCCAGGAGGCAGTTCATCTGGCTTTCCGTGAGAACATTGCGGCTCAGGTGGTCGGGAATCCTCGGATACTCAACCTCCAGGAACGGATTTGCCTTCAGGATTTCCTTTTCGAGAAGGTATTTACAGAACCTGCGCCCCACCTTTATGTAGTTGCATATCGCGCCCTGCGAAATCGGGCTTCCGTCCCTGTTCAACCTTTTCCCCATGTCGTTCACGAACTCCATCGCCTGCGCTATCCCCACGTCCTCCGGCAAAAGGTTCCTTTCCTCAAGCCACCCGACGAGTCTCTTTGTCCTTCCGGCGTTGCTTATGAAGCCCTGCCTGCTCAGCCTTGTCTTTTCATACTCCCGGTATTCATTGAACAGCGAGCCATAAGGCTCCCTGAATGAGAAGTCCATTTTCGCCCCCTTGGTCATGTGTTTTCTTGTAAAAATCACATTCCTTTTCGGCACTATTGTGATTTTAATAAAAAAAAAATGAAAAATTTTTTAAAAAGTACTTGACTTTTTTTTTTTTTTTTTATCTAGAATCATTAATTGTAAGGGACAAGTTAAAAAGTGTTTTTGGAAATTCCTGTGAGAACCATAGCCATAGCCATATTCCTCGCCGTCATTCCCCTCGGAGCTCTCCCCGCACAGGATGTTGGAGCTGCCGCCGCGATTACAAGGGATGGCGACAAATTTTCCTGCACAATAAAAAAAGCTTCTCTTGTAAATGTAATAGATGTTCTTTTCAGCAAGGGCGGAAGGGAATATGCGCTGACCTCTAGACCGAACACGAATCTTGAGAACCTGTCATACTCGGGCAAGGACTTTGACGAGCTTCTGACGCTGCTGCTGTTCCAATGCAACTTCGACTATACCGTGAAGGGCGACGTGTATTACATCTATGAGGTACAGAAGAAGGATGCCATGAGGAAGCTGAAGGAAACAAAGGTAATCCAGATACAGAACATGGGCGTTGACGCGCTCGCGGCCCTGTTTCCAAATGAGCTGAACGCTGCGTCCCTCATAAAGCAGGACAGGTCAAGCAATTCGGTCATCCTGACGGGAAGCCCCTCGGAGATAGCCCCCATCGAGGAGTTCATACGTGAAATAGACGTGCCTGACGGAAGGAACCGGAACATAAGCGTAAGGCTGAAATACATAAAGAGCGACGAGCTGCTGAAAAATCTTCCCCCGTCTGTCGGCAAGGGAAACATAACGGAGACCAGCCAGCCGGAAATCATATTTTTCTCCGGCACAGAAAGGCAGTACAGGGAATTCATGGAGGAGCTTTCAGTTGTGGACAGGCCCAGGCAGCAGATAAAGTACCAGCTCCTTGTGATACAGAGGCAGAAGACGGAGGGGCTGAACTGGGGAACCTCCCTCGGTGCCGGAAGCTCCGACAAGGAATCCGGGTATTCATGGACCGGAATGCTCTCCAACATCTTCAACATCAATTTTGACATAATAGCACAGTTCGGACTCCAGTTTGCGGGAAGCCTGAACGCGGAGCTTTCTGAGGGAAAGTCAAGGGTACTTGCGGACACGACGCTCAACGGCATAAGCGGGGAGCAGGTGACTTTCTCCAACACGAACACATACCGCTACAGGGACATAATCGTAGACTCGAAGGGGGAACTGTACACAAGCACCACACGGGAGATAGCGAGCGGACTCACCCTCTCCATAAACGGGTGGGCAAGCGGGGACGGGATGGTGACGGTGAAGGTCGAGGCGATGGTATCAAAGCAGGGAAGCTCGGAGTCATCGTCAGGCAGAGGCGCGACGGACACCGCGGCACCGCCGTCCACGTCGGAGAAGAAGGTCAGCACCAATGTACGAACGAAAAGCGGAGAGCCGGTCATAATCGGGGGACTGTTCCAGCAGGAGGAGGATGTCTCGGAAAAAAAGGTTCCGTTCCTCGGCTCCATTCCGCTTATCGGGAACCTCTTCAAGAGCAGGCAGGTCTCCATGGTGGAAAGCGAATTCATAATATATCTCATTCCCTTTGTTGAGGCGGCTTCGGATGAAATATCCGGAGAAATGGAAAACCTTGAGAGGCTGCAGAAAAAGTATGCAGACACGGCACAGGAGAAAGATGGCATTTAGGAAGCATTCCGTCTTGGCATTCATATTTTTCTCCCTGTCATGCTTCTCATGTGTGATTATGCCCGAGAAGAAAATTGATTCCGTTTACGTCATGGTATACGACTATGACAACAACGAAGTCATGAATGTCTCAATTACGGTTGACGAAGTGAACGTTGGAACAACCGACATCCACGGCAGGCTGATGTTTGCATCCGCCGGGGAGAAGGAATGCACCGTCGTGGCTGAGAAGGAAGGGTATGAGACCGTAAGGACCAGTGCATGCATACGTCCCGGGCAGCTGATTTATTTCAGGATGGGAACGGGCACATATTATGCAAGAAAGGCCGAGCTTCTGCTTGATGGCGACGAGACGGAAAAAGCCCTGAAGATGATAGACACCGCGCTGGGAATCCAGGAGAGGAAGGACTGGCGTTTCTTGAGGGACGTAATACTCGGGAGGCTGGATGACAAGGAATAAAGGAACCGTCATAGCTTCAATCTCTCTTTCAGTGCTGCTCATAGCCCTGCAAATCTTTCTGGGCATACAGATATGGATGTGCAGGGATTCCCTTGAAAAACTCGGTTCGCGCCTTGACCTATACAGGGAACACGCCGACGGCCAGGCTGAAAAAATTGAAAAAGAAATGCTGTCGCTGTCGGACACCCAAAGGGAGGTCGTAGCCGGAATGTCAGGGATACGGGAGACCCTTGAGCTTCTGGGCAGCAAATCGGACACGCAGATAAAACTTGCGTCTGGAATCCAGAAGACTTTCGGAGACCTTTTTGAGGAACAGAAAAAAAAGACGCCTGAAACGGCGGCACAGGACGGCGCGGTTGCGCAGATAAAAAGGGAGGCCGAGAATTTTTATTCAGAAGGGAACTATGCGGCCGCGTACAGGGAATTTGTAAAAGTGCTGGCCTATCAGGGCGACGACATGGAAAGCCGCCTCAAGAAAATGAAGAGCCTCTATTACATGAACAGGACGGACAGCTCGAAATATTCGGAAATCCTTGACGACATCAAAATTCTCAGGCTGAACGGACGCATTGACAATGAGGTGGCAGAGATTGAAAGGATTGTAACAATGGAACGGGAGGGGCTGGATGAATAAGAACCTGTTCCCCGTCCTGCTCATTCTTTTTCTTCCCCCGCTCTGTGTCGGCGCGGAGACTGTGCTTGTCGCCCCCGTGATTGTCTATGACAAGGACAGCAATGCCGTCACGTCCGGAAGGAATCCTTCGGAAGAGATTTATGACAGAATTTCTGACTGCCGCTTTGAGGGAATGATAGACATCCGTCTCCTCCCGTCAAAAAAATACGGCGACATATATACGATTCTTGATGCCAACAGATGCTGTGCCTCAGAGGGGGCGGAGTACATCCTTTTCGGGTACGTGCAGAAAAATGAAGGAAGCTGGGCCGCCTGCCTGAAGCTCTACGACGCGGGCGCAAAGAAGACGGCCAAAGAATTTTTTTCCAGCGACGACATCACCCATTATGACAGGCTCTTGGATGACCTTGGCGGAAAAATCCTGACGGGGCTTGAGGATGCCACGGGGCTTGGCCGCGATGAGGTTCTGAATGAAAAGGTGCGCCCCCTTGAGACAAGGCTTCCGGTGTCGGCATTCTACTGGACTCCGGTTGACCCGGGATGGAACGCCGTGATGCTCGGAATTGCCGGATGCGGCATCGGGGTCGAGATATATCCGAGGCAGATGAAACTGGCCATAGGCCATAGGACCGTTGACTTCTCCCTGCGACCCCAGCTTTCCTATTCCTTCGCAATGGGAAAGGACGGAGCCTATCCCCTGTATTACAGCGGAATTTCCATGGGGCTTCCGGTATGCGCACATATACATTTTGACCTGAAGAATTCAGTCTACATCGGCTGCGGTCCGTATTATGAAATCGAGCTTCTGAATGTCATGCCGAAATACGGGGACCAGGAATTCCATTTCCAGAATATTTTCGGGCTGGAGTCATTTGCAGGATACGGAGTGAACATAAGCGGTCCCATTGACCTGTACGCCGAGGTCCAGCTTGACTTCCACTTCAAGAATGACACTTTCCTTGCGCTCAGGGCAGCCCTCGGCCTCTCGGTCAAACTTTACAAGGAGGGGACATGAAAAAAGGTATCATCATTTCCGCCGCACTGTTTTTGCTATGCTCATGCTCGCAGAACGCATTTGAGGAAATGCTTTTCAGGACGACGGACGACCCGTTCGATGACGTTCCCCTTGCGGACTCCCTTTCTCTTGAGCACACGGTTTTCCTCTCATGGAAAATTGACGAGGGCTGCGACAGGTACCTCCTGATGAGATCCTGCGACCAGCCCGTACTGAACTTTGAGTGCGTCTACGAGGGAACGGAAACCCGCTGGACTGACCGCGACATTCCTGACGGCAGGAGATACGTGTACAGGCTGGATAAAACCAGGGGGAAGAAACGTTTCGAGGGAAAGGATTATGCCTACGGATATTCCTCCGACTGCAGGAAGGATGCCTGGGAGAACAACGACACGGAGGAAAGGGCGGTGCGCCTTGAGCATGACCTTATATGCAGCCTCCCCTGCGTACGGTATCTGACGGACGGCAAGGAGGAGCTGGACTGCGACTGGTTCTACATAGAAATACCTCCCAGACGGAATGCGGATATAGTCGTGAGCCAAAGCAATCTCGAGGATGCGACCGAGGGTGCGGACACGGATATCATGGTGCAGCCCGTGGGAAAGGGAGGCGAGCCTGTAAAACAGAAGAAGGCCGTACGGATAAGCAACGCCTCCTATGAGACCGGGAAATTCCTGTTCAAGGTTTATCCAGACACAACGCAGCTGTTTGATGCCACCGGTATCAGGGTAATAGGATATACCGTCTCATTGAAGCAGATATACGACTACACATTTTGAGGAGGACGTGTGAATGAAACTTGCGAAACTGTTTCCGGTTCTGGTTCTTTTTTCAATTCTTGCATCCTGCACCCTGACACCTTTTGGCGAGGATGCGCCGGAGGAATTGCAGCAGGAGGAAACGGCCGTAATTGAGGAGGAAAGCTCTCTTTACGAGGAAGATGACTGCAGCGGAAAATTTGTCTTTGAGACCAATGACACAAGATACCTGAACGACGCGGGGTACACCGTCTGGACGACGAACCATGTAAATGAATCCGACGGCTTTGAGCCGATTACCGTGAGCCTGAGCAAGGAGAGCGGAAGGAGCGAGGCGGGATACGGAATAGTGTTCTGTTCCCGGGAGATTGACGGAAAGCCTTTCCTCCTCACCGTCCTCATAAACACAATGGGGATGTACACGGCAGGAAAGGTCGTTGACGGCGTTTTCAGCCATATCAACGGGGGCTGGAAAAGTTCGGCCTATATAAACAGGGGATACGGCACAAAGAATCTGATGACAGTTTCCTATGACAGCGGTAAGAAAAATTTCCTGCTGTCAATAAACGGGTACGACATAGCCGCGTTCACGGCACCTGAAAAAATGGAGTTCAAGGACAGCCGGTCAGGATTTGTCGTGGGGATAGCGGGGAACGAGGATTTGCCGAGGACACCGGTGAAGGTAAGTTTTGAGAAAAAGGAAAGCAGGGGGAAATAAAGATGAAGAGAATACCAGTCAGGAAAGATGAGGCCGGAGCCGGCGGACCGAGAAGGCTTTTGGCATTGGCGATGCTTTTGACATATATTTCCGCGCTGAGTCCGCAGCAGCTTTTTGCGGCCCCCTCCTCCGGGGAATGGTACGGAGAAAGCCCCATGGTCACTGATGTAGAGGAAAAGGCCGAGGCCCTTATCTCCGCGGCGCATGGAGGAAAGATAGTCCTTGGGGATGCCTCCATAGAGATACCGGAGGGAGCACTGAAGGAAGATACCGTCATAAGCATCACCCGCCTTGCAAGGGTTGAGGATACTGGCGAATCCCTTTACAATGCCATTCCGAAATCAGGAGGATACCGGTTCCTTCCCGCCGGAACAAAATTCGAGAAGGACGTAACCATAACGCTCCCCTACAGTGCGGAGCTGAATTCAAAACCGCAGAGCCTTGAGGATATGTACACGTACTTCTTCGATACGGAGAAGAAAAGCTGGGTGAAGCTTGAACGGCTTGAGGTGGACAAAGAAAAACACAGAGTTCGTTCGCTGTCAAGCCACTTCACCGACATGATAAACGCGACACTCACACTGCCTGAAACAGCGGGACCAGCCGATGTAAACCTGAACTCAATAAAGAACCTTGAAGCCGCAAAACCAGACGAGCATCTTATAAAATTCAATCCGCCTGAGGCTGGAAATACCGGAGACGCATCATTCAGCTTCGGCCTGGGAATCCCATCTGGACGCGGGGGAATGGAGCCGCGGATTTCAATAGGATATTCATCGGGAAGCGGAAACGGCATCATGGGAAGGGGGTTCGACATCAACTGCGGAAGCCTCATAACCACCGACACAAGAAAGGGCCTTCCAAATTACGACACGCACGACACATATATGCTTGACGGCATTCTTCTGGAGGAGAGAACGAGGGACGGAACGGAAATCATATACAGTCCCAGAAAGGAAACTTCATATAACCGGATAGTACGCCATGGTGCGGGAACAGATAATGATTATTGGGAAATTACCGGAAAGGACGGAACAAGGAGGCTTTATGGCCGTGACCCCATGTCCTGTGTTGGCGGCGGCACAAAGATATTTACATGGAACCTTGCAGAAATTAAGGACGTGCACGGAAACAGCGTAACCTACGAATATGAGAAATCGGACGGATACGTCTACCCATCAGCAATATATTATACGGGATTCGGCAGTGGCAAAGGAAATTACAGCGTAAAATTCCATTACGATGAGACACGGAAAGATATCAGGATAGACGCACGCTCAAAGGAAATGGTAATCTGCCGGAGGCTTTTGACGGGCATAACGGCGCACTACAAGGACGAAAAAGCCCTGCGCACCTATACATTCAAATACGACGAAGGTTCCGCAAAGGAGAAGATGCTCTCGTCCATTGGCGTAAAAAACAATGCGGATGAAAGCTATGAGTATACCTTTGCATACGAGGAGCTTGAGCTTGACGGGGACGGCAGGCCGATATTCTTTGCTGCGCCGGTTCAATGGGAGGGTGGAAAAATTCTGAATGAGTCTGTCGGAAAAAGTGCAGGCGGAAACATACACGCCAGCGCGGGAGTAGGATTCGGAACTGACGCGATTGATGCGCGCGGAACGGGAGGAGCCACTGGCTCTGCATCCACTACAACAGGGTATACGAAGCAGACCCTTGTTGACATAGACGGTGACGGAAAATGTGAAAGCGTAGAGCAGCATGGTAAGACATTAAGAATATACAGGCAGAATTCGTCCGGGAACGGTTTTGAGTTCGATTATGAGGTAGTTGATCTTTCTGCATTCATGAAAAGCGGGGAATCATTCCTTATGAACGAGGAGCAGTCCTCATCGAACTCATTCGGCTGGAATGTCTACGGAGGACTCGGAAGCCGGAAAGGACTTTTTAGCGCGGGATACATATATTCATCGGTCACGCAGAACGGATCGAACACGCTCCGCACAGGATTCTACGATATGGATGGAGATGGTCTTGTGGACATAGTGACCGGCACTGACCAATACCTGCATAATGATACGAAGGAAGGATCAGCCACAAGTTTTTCACCAAGAACGATAAAAGGATATCCTGAAACTTCGTCAACAAAAATGAGCGGCACTCAGCTCTCGGAATACAGGAAGTCGTATGCACTCCAGAGACCCTTCGCAGCATGGGAACCGCTCTATGACGGAACGGTGAAAGTCAGGAGCAACCATAAAGAATCGGGAGCATTTGATGTCCTTCGGATATACGGGGATGACAAGGTAAACTCCAGCAGCACCATGAGCGTGGATCAGGGCAAGTCAATATACTTTGTCCCGGACGCTGGCGACAGTCCGAGCCGGACGGATCTTGAAAAAGAGATTGACTGGGACAATACCGTGGAGTATACGGAGGCAAAGGTCTTCGGACGGACGCTTGAGATGCCTGTCTTCTTCCCCCCTGAAAAACTCACAGGTTCCTGTGGGGACGTGCTGAAGAAGCTGTATGACCCCGTATACGACCAGAGTGGAAAAATAGCGTCCTGCAATCTGAAAAAGAATTTCAACGAACTGCTTGATGAGGAAAGCGCGAGAAAACTCATGGAGGACGGAACGTTCGTTCCCGGAGTTCTCAGCGAGAAAGCCTTTGAGAGCCTCAAGGCATATTTGAATCATAAATATTCAGAAGCTGCGGAACCGAAACCCTCGGAGGAAGAGTTTTACAGGAGATTCGCGGATGCCTACACTTACTCACTTTCCGACAGGATGTTCCATCTCTCGGAAAACACCGTGATTGACAGGAATTTCTTCGAGACATACATAAGGGGATTTGTCACGAAAGACAATCTCGGGGAAATCATGGACTGCTACAGGATTAACGGAATTGAACCTGACCTGTCGGGAAAGCATCCGGTCTACAGGAGCCGCGCATCGGTATCCCTCAGGAATGAGTCCAGGGTTAAGAATGGAAGCCATGCCCCGGGGACTTCCTTCGTGAAGGATGGAAAGAGCCTGTTCAGCATCGGCAGGATACAGGGCGGCGACATCATAATCAATTTGGAAAACGGAGCCGTGTTCGCTTCCGGAAATTCCGCTGAAGGACTGAAGGTAAGGGACCGGGAAGAAGACTCAGTTGTCCTTGAATCGGAAAACGGAAAGTACACCGTCACCTATGATTTCAGTGACAAAATTCCTTACGCCGACACAATCTCAGATGAGGAGCGCGGCCTGATTGAATCTAATTTCTTCTCTAAATATCCTCAAAACAATCTGGGAAATGATACATGGAACACAGCGAAGGCTGTTGAAAAAATAGAAATCTCAGAAAAACTGAAAGAAGCATTCGTCACCGACACTGAGACGCAGGACAGGTTCATCAGCCTTGTGTATGACACGAAAAAAGTCGGGACGAAAATACTTTATACAAGAAATTCCCGCAGCCCGGACGAGGCGAAGGATATATTGAGGAACGCGATGCTCGGACATATCCGTGCGTTCGATTTCCCGTATTATGACGAAAACAACAGACTCAAGAACTTCTACCGTGGCTTAAGCTATGACAATTCCAACATGAGGACGCTCATAGACGAGTGCGCCAGACACAAGCTTTTCCGCTACGGAAAGGTAAATGTTACCATCGAATATTCAGGTTCCGCGCTGTACGGGGTGTCGGACGGAAATGTGGAGTTTCTTTCCCCAAAATCAGCCTGTGACACGGAGCTTGTAAAAAAGACATTGAAACTTGAATTCCCGGACGGAAAGTCGTCGTTCAGCTCGAAGACTGACTTCTCAACGGAGAACCTTGCCGATATAAAGTCGGATCTCCTTCTCCTGTACAAAAATTCTGACCGAAGCGTCTCCGTTGCCATGAGGGAATTCCTCTACGGTGGAAAATACGGATGGTTCTACGGAATCTGGACAGGAAGCGAGGGGGAGCATCCGTTCACTGAAACAAACCTCCTTAGGGTTTTCAGAAATCCGGATGGTGCGGATGATTACAAGAATTACATTGTCACGGGATCCGTTTCGGATGAAGACATAAAAACTTATGGCAAGCAGAAGGCAAAAAATGTAGAGGTCAGCGTTTCCCCGTCTCCCTCCTATGAATGGGGCTGCATTCTCCCGAACAAAAGCGGCGGCAGACTTGAGGGACCTGTGTCCGAATATATGGAGGAGACTGTCCACGATGATGACGGTGCGCTCAAATCTGACAGCAGGAAAGTCCTTTCAAGCCCATACATTGAGCCGGGAAAAATACGATGCGCCAGGCTCGGAGGAAACGCATACTTCATGCTTGACGGCATACCTGAGAATACCGCCTCATCGGGAAAAGTCCTGCAGAAAACTGTCAGCTCGGGAACGGACATAACATCGGGACCTCAGGTCAGCATATGGTCGGCAAGCCTCCCAACGACCGAGACGAGGAACAGCGGTGAGGCAAGGACAGTTCAGACCCTCCAGGACGTAAACTCCGACAGGATTCCTGACGTGCTCAAAATCGAGGATGGAATATGCAAGGTCTTTTTCGGGGAGGCGGATGCTTCCGGCAACATAAGCTATCCTCCGGAGCCGTCCCTTACGACATGCGACATCGGAAACCTCGCAATGAACGTCAATGAGTCAAGCTCAACGGGATTCTCGTTCAGTCCGTCGGGAGCGATACAGACAATCTACAATATAAGCGGACGCCAGAAGGGAATAAGCCTCACCAACGGAATAGGCGGCTCTACCTTCTCAGGAACCAACAGCACTCCGGCCTCTATGCTCGACATAAATGCGGACGGAATCATGGACTATGTTTATTATGACGAGAAAACAGGGGCATCCGCCGTTTATCTTGGCAGCGGGGACGGTTTCAAAAAAGCATTCGATTACGGATGGAGCAGCACCGGCACGGGACATGTGTCGGGAAAATCAGGAAACATAAGTTTCGGAAAAGATCTCGCCTCCGCAGGGAACAACAGCAGTGTGTCACAGGACATCAGCGGAGGGGTGTCGGGCGATGTCGGTGGATGTCTCAGCATAAGCTCGAGCGTGCAGGACCTAATACTGATGGACATGAACGGCGACGGGCTTTCGGATGTCGTCCGCATGGCCGAAACTCAGGATGATGCGGACAGCATAATATATGAGGTTTTCTACAATACGGGCTCTAAAATCGAGGACAGCTCCCCCTCCCTAGTCAGAATTCCCAGATGGGAAACGGAGAACCCGGGAAGCCTCGGCGTGGACAACGGCGCGATAAATTCAAACAAAATAACTTCTGGCTCAACCTCGGTCAACCTTGATGAGACCGCCGACGTTGACATAAGCGAGTTCAGCGGCGACATGGAAAGCCCCGGCTGCTCAATAACGGCCTCCGTCAGCATAACCGGAAACCTTGCCGTGAACATGAGCCTGAAGATACCTGTCATGACAGACGTAAGCGTCAACATCACATCAAATATCGGGGGAGGAATAAACGCGGGATCATCCACCACAAGCGCGACGGTCAAGATGGCTGACCTCGACGGGGACGGACGGCCCGACCATGTGCTCAAAACATCTGACGGCATCTGGTGGAAGAGGAACCTGACGGGAAAGCTGGGGCTGCTCAATAAAATAACGCTTCCGCAG
>JAEEGL010148287.1_pt1 | contig 12906 bp, 8 predicted proteins | sample 9134231 | NCBI WGS metagenome assembly JAEEGL01 (sample SAMN16246548, study PRJNA631951) | gut metagenome | biome: gut microbiome; feature: rumen; material: fiber-attached | host: Bos | place: Iran: Karaj | collected 2018-10 | reverse complement strand
GTCAGCTTGTCGCCGACGGAGAAGACGGTGTTCGCTCCCGCGGCAACCGCTTTCTGTCCGGGCTTTTCGACCAGCATGACGAGGATCCCGGTATCCGCCTTGAGACCCATTTTCGCGAGCGTCAGGCCCTGGTACTCTTCCGGAATGTTATTCAGCGTTACGAGGGCGATCGAATCCGTTCCGAGGTAGTCGAGCGGCATGACGGTGTTGAAGGTGTCGGTCCGTCCGATCAGGCGATCCGCGATCCCTTGCAGCAGGTTGTCGCCCCAGGCGCGGACAGCGGGCACCCGCATAAAGATGAAGATGATCACGGCTACGGCGAAAGGAATCAGGATGCCGGCGAAATCCCCAACCTTTTCAAAGTTGAATGACAGAAACACGTTGACCAGCGTGGACACGATCGTGATGTTGAACACATATCCGAACAGCATGGTGACCCGCGCGAGCCCCCTCCGGTTTCTGCTGGAAACGAACAGTTCGCTCTCCCGGGTCGTGTATCCGCAACCCGTGAGCAGCGAGATCACCTGAAAACGCGCCCGCTCGTCCGGCAGACCGGTAAAGCGGAACAGGATCGTGAACAGTTCCGTGATCACCCAGTAGATCAGAATGATCAGAGAGAACAAGGTAAAGGCCAGATAAATATTCATAGGAAAACCTCTTTTTTCAAAAACTCCGGAAGGGTCCGGAACAGATACATTCAGTATAGCATACGGAAACCACAGTGAAAAGAACAATCACACACGCCGCGCAGGTTGACGGAAATCTTTTGGTATATTATCATGAAGAAAACAACGGCTTGAGGAGTATGACATGGCGTATACAGCACTGACCGATATGCGGATCAAAAACCGCGAACGTTTCGGAAAGGACTTCGGTCCGCGGCAGCCGTATCTGTTCGGGGAGAGCGGAGCGGGGAACGATCTGAAATCCGCCGCGCTGCGTTTCCTGCACGAACGCTGCGAAGGCCTGCGGTTCTCGGTAGAGAAGACGCGGAAGGAAGCGGAAACGGGCGTTTATCTCGGAGCCGGTTACCGTCCGAACCAGGTACCGTACAATATGCAGATGGACATCGACCGGCTGTGCCTCGAGCGGGAGCTGGAAAAATTCATCGACTCCGGCGTGGCGGAAGACGCGTATACCGTCTATTATTCGTATCTGGAGATGTTCCTCGGCGCGTACGGGAAGTCCGGCAAGATGATCGAGATGCTGTCGGAGTTCGAGTCGAACGCAAGCAGCCTTCTGATGAAGCACCGGGATCATTACTCCCATTCGGTCTATGTGTTCGCGCTCGGTCTCGCGATCTACGAAACAAACGAGACGTTCCGGAACACATTCAACCGATTCTATGGATTCAGGCCGGAGCAGGAGCACGAATCAGCTGCATTTTTCCTGGAGTTCTGGGGACTGACGTCACTGTTCCACGACATCGGGTATCCGTTCGAGATCCCATTTGAGCAGGTGCTCGCCTATTTCGAAGTGGACCGGAAGGAACGCGGGGAGAACTGTCTGTATTTTGCCTACCGGAACCTTGGCTGCCTCTCCGGCATGGATGAGGAAGCGAAGAAACATTTTCAGAAACTGTTCAAAAGAACGTTCGGTTCGGTCGAGGAGCTTCTTGCTTACGGGATCGAAAAGCGGCTCGGAAAAGAGTACTCCGTCTCGGAGGAATACCTTCTGGACACGATCCGTTCCAAGCCGACGGATCCGGACCGGTTCAGCTACTTTATGGATCACGGATACTTCAGCGCGATGCGGATCTATCAGGAACTGATCGAGACATGCGGAGCGGAGGTCCTGACCATGGCGCATGTGGACGCGCTGAGCGCGATTATGCTTCACAACAGCATGTACAAGTTTTCGATCGCGTTCTATAAATCGAAAGACAAGGCGAAACCGCCGCTGAAGGCGAAACTGCATCCGCTCGCGTACCTGCTCATGCTCTGCGACGAACTGCAGTGCTGGGACAGGACCGCGTACGGCAGAAACACCCGCACGGAACTGCATCCGATGGCGGCGGAATTCGACTTCGGCAGAGGCGCGATCCACGCGCTCTACTGCTATGACGCGGATGAATCGGAAAAGATCGGCGCGTTCGAAGAAAAGTACCGGGAATGGGAAAAGAACGGGGGCGAAGGAAAACCGCCCAGACTCAAAGCCTACAGCGATATGGCGGAAAAAGAGCAACGGTTCCGGACCGATATCGAGAAGATCGTAGATCTTTCCGGCTACCCGCTGACCGTCACGACGTTTCTCCGCGCTGTGGACCGGAAGAGCAAGCACACCTATCTTTCCGGAAGCAGCTTTCTGCACATCTACGATTTCGCGGTCGCTCTCAACGCCCGGTACCGGTACGAGGGGAAGGAGGACAGCGTTTCCGCCGAAACGATGGAACGGGATTTCGACGGGATGTCGCTGGAATACAAACTCAGCAACATCAACCAGGTCAAGAGTTTCGCGGCCTATCTGAACGCGATCGGATGCTTCTATACCGACAAGCCCGTGGACTACGAGATGCTGCGAGCGTTTTCCGAAGAGGAGACCGGGGTGATCGCGCCGCTCGAGCATTCCCGCTGGATCCGGGAGCGCCGGGCGATGGGATGGCAGGCCGGCGACGCGTACGAGACGGTCGCGAAGGAGAACGGGGAGGATCCGGACGCGCTCCGGGAGCAGTTCCGGCAGCACAAGCTGTGCCTGAACGGGAGTTTCGGGGAGATGGAGATCGCGGAGCATTATCTGTCCCTGCCGCCTGAGGAGCAGGGCAAAGACTGGAAGCCGTTCAACAGTCTTCTGAAACTGATCAGAAAATACGACGGGCTGAGGATCTACCGGCTCGACTGACAAAAGCATACCATATCAAAAACACCCTTCCGCGGAAGGGTGTTTGACATAGACGGGATCAAGGAGCCGTTTCCTCCGGAGCCGGTTCTTCCGAAGGAACGCTTTCGGGTGCTTTGATATAACTGTAGTCGTACCGTCCGTGATAGACGTCGAACGCGGTGTCCGAGTCGCCGGTCAGTTCGATCAGAGCGGCGGCCTGCGAGAGAAGGGACTGTGTTCCGCTTGCGTCATAGGCGGCGTTTGAAACGACGGTATAGCGCGGCGGCTGATCCTTTTCCGCCTTCAGGATCGCAATGGCCTGGAAGTACAGGACGCCGGAGCCGATATGGTAATCACTTGTCACGATGGCGACCGATTTCACGTCCGGATACTTTTCCTCGAGGATCCTGTACGTGTACATAGCGTTTTGCGCGGTCGTCCGGGACTGCTTCTCCGTGATGATGCGCTTGCTGCCGATGCCCTTCTTCTTGAGCCAGGAAGACATTCTTCCGGCTTCCGTCACGTCTTTTTTCTTTGAGGCGGTTCCGCCGCCCGTGCAGACCACGTAGGCTTTTGGATATTTTTTCGCGCTTCTGAGCGCCACGTTCAGGCGGCCTTCCAGCTCGTCCTGCATGGTGCCGTTCGGTTTCAGTTTGTATCCGAGCGTTATGATCGCGAGCTCATTCGTTTCCGGAAGCCCGTCCGGAAGGACTTTGTAATTTATCTCAAGACCCGCGCGAACGTTACGCCAGAGTTCCATGATCTCCGACCAGCGCCTTGCGGCATCCGGATCCGCCGCCTCGAGCTCAGCAAGCAGCTCACCGACTCTTTCGTTTGCGGCGTTTTCATAGAGTCCGTAGGTGACCACCATCTCCTCAACGATCTTTTTCGGTTCCCTTGGTACCGGCGTCGGTTCCGGCGTCGGAGATGGGGTCGGCGTGGGAGAAGGAGTTGGAGTCGGAGTCGGCGTTTCAGTCGGAGGGACGGGGGTTATGACAGGCTTCGGCGTTCCGGTCGGCGCTTCCAGGATCTCGATCCGCTCCTGCTCCGGCACAGATGAAAAAGACAGCGCAGCGGACGGGGACCCAATTTCCGCGCTGCCGGTGACAGGCTGAGACTTCCCGCACGCCGTAAAGAGCATCAGGCAGGAAAGAAGGATCAGGATCGAGTTTCGTGTTTTCATGGGCTTTCTCCTAAAAAGCGCAGCAGAGGAAGGGGAGTTTTTCCTCATTATATCCGCACCGGCGGATTTCCGCAAGGGAATCACGCTGTCAGGAGGCTTGACAGAGCCCGGCAGGCGGGATATAATCTCAAAAAATATATAAACCGCCGGTCATCACCGGGTGACCGGAGCAAGGGGTATCCGAAGCTTAGCCGCAGGTACGGTGCGCACAGCGCATTATAAGGCTTGGCTCCGAATACCCCTTAGACTTTTTTCAGGAGGAACAACATGAAAATCAGGCCTTTTTTAGTCGAAGAATGGATGAATGCGTATGAAACGGAAGCAAAGCACAACATCGCGGAGACTTGTGTGGACTCGATCTCGCTGAACGAACTGTGGAGACTGTCCGGAACCGGGGGAGAACGCTTCTGGGCAGACTTCTGCGATAAGCGGCTCACGTACGGAGACATTGAGGGATTCCCGGCTTTCCGGGAAGGGGTCTGTGGGCTCTACCGGACGGTGCGCCCGGAGAACGTCGTTGTGACGCATGGTGCGGCAGGCGCGAACCATCACGTTTTCTATTCGCTGATTGAGCCGGGAGACCGCGTGGTCAGCGTGATGCCGACCTACCAGCAGCTGTATTCCATCCCGGAATCCTTCGGAGCGGAGCTTGCCGTTCTTCCGCTGAGACCCGAAAACGGGTATCTGCCCGATACGGACGAGCTTCGCGCTCTGGTCACGCCCGGGACCAGAATGATCTGCATCAACAACCCGAACAATCCGACCGGCGCCCTGATGGATCACGCGACGCTAACGGAAATCGTGGAGATCGCCCGCTGTGCAGGAGCCTACGTCCTCTGCGACGAAGTATACCGCCATCTGACGCAGGAGGACGGATGGTGCGAATCCATCGCCGATCTCTACGAAAAGGGGATCTCCGTGGGCAGCATGTCCAAGGCGTTTTCCCTTGCGGGACTGAGACTCGGCTGGATCGCGACGCGTGATCCGGACGTGATCAGAACATGCGTCTCCCACAGGGATTACGACCTGATCAGCTGCGGCATGATCGACGAACGGATCGCCGCGATCGCGCTCCAGAACAGGGACGCTCTTCTGGGGCGGAGCCGGAGCATCGTGCGGAAGAACCTCACCATCCTCGATGCATGGATCCTCAGCGAGCCGAAACTGCATTACGTCCGGCCGAAAGCCGGTTCGACGGCCCTCGTCTTCTATGACGATCCCATCGGCTCATATGAATTCTGCGCGCGCCTGCTAAAGGAGACCGGCGCGTTCGTTACGCCAGGCGACTGTTTCGCCCAGCCGCACAGCATGCGGATCGGATACGCCTGCGACACGGAAACTCTCAGGGAAGGACTGGCGGCAATCAGCGCATTTCTGAGAACGCTTGAGGAGGAGAGATATGAAACAGCTCAGTGACCGGACAGGGCGCCTGACCGATTCCGTGATCCGGCGCATGACGCGGATCAGCGACGAGTATGGCGCGATCAATCTTTCGCAGGGATTCCCGGATTTCGATCCGCCGAAGCCTTTGATGGACGCGCTCGCGCGGGTGTCTTACAACGGACCGCACCAGTACCCGGTGACCTATGGCGCGCCGAATCTGAGGGAGGCGCTTGCCGAAAGATTCACACAGAGGACCGGGCTTCCGGTCGATCCGGACACGCAGGTGCTCATCACCTGCGGTTCAACGGAAGCGATGATGTGCGCCATGATGACGGTCTGCAATCCGGGGGACCGGGTTCTGGTCTTTTCCCCGTTCTATGAGAACTACGGCGCGGACGCGATCCTTTCCGGCGCGGAGCCGGTTTATCTCCCTCTGATCCCGCCGGATTACCGGTTCGATCTGTCCGCGCTTGAACAGGGATTCCGGGATGGGGCGAAAGCTCTGATCCTGTGCAATCCGTCCAATCCGTGCGGCAAGGTCTTCACGAGGGAGGAACTCGGAAAGATCGCGGAACTTGCGAAGAAATACGACGCGTACGTCGTCACGGACGAAGTATACGAGTACATGGTCTATGCGCCAAGTGTGCATACCGTGATGGCGTCCCTGCCGGGGATGGCGGAACGGACGATCACCTGCAGCAGCCTGTCGAAAACGTTCTCCATCACGGGATGGCGCCTCGGATACATGATCGGTCCCGCACCGGTCCTGGAAGCCGCCAAAAAGGTCCATGATTTCCTGACGGTGGGGGCTCCCGCACCGCTGCAGGAAGCCGTCATGGCGGGGCTGGTCATGGACGGGAGCTACTATACGGAGCTTGCGGAACTGTACCGGGGAAAGCGGGACCGCTTTCTTGCCGGGCTGGACAGCGCAGGACTGAAGCACAACGTTCCGCAGGGCACCTATTTCGTAATGGTCGACATCAGTGATTTTCTCACGCTTCCCGCCTTTCGGGGATATACGGATCTGGAATTCTGCGAGTGGATGATCCGGGAGATCGGCGTCGCTGCGGTTCCGGGATCCAGTTTCTTCCCTGAATCCGTCAGCAGCCTGATCCGTCTGCATTTTGCGAGAGAGGACTCCACCCTGGACGAAGTGATTCGGCGGCTTGCCCGGCTCAAAGACCTCCGGAGAAAGTAGCAGAAGACCTTTGAGGCATCCGAAACGGATGCCTCTTGCTTTTTTTCAGGGAAGATTTTATACTGAAGAAAGAAAACCAAAGGAGCAGCGGATAAGGCATGCGCAAATGATCTCTTCTGAACGCAAATGAAAGGTTCCGGCACGAGTTCCGTGCCGTATCTACGATTGCGCTCAAAAGGATCACAACCGCAGTCTTTTTCTATTTCTGCAGGTCGTGTTTTTTCTGAGCGCGCGGCGGAAAAAACGGAGGCAGATATGCTGCAGATCAGAAATGTAACAGTACAATCGAAAAAGGACGGCCGGACGCTCGCGGACGGTCTGTCCTTTGCTTTGCATTACGGAGAGAGAGCGGCTCTCATAGGAGAGGAGGGAAACGGAAAGTCCACGCTTCTCAAGTGGATCCACGACCCATCGCTCACGGAAGACTACGCGGAGATCCGCGGGGAGCGGATCATCCGCGGAAAAACAGGCTATCTTCCGCAGGAACTCCCGGAAGATTACAGGGAACTTCCCGTGAACGCCTTCCTGGAAGGCGCCTGCGGATACTATTCCCTATCTCCGCGTGAGATCGCGAAAACGGCGGATCAGCTCGGAATCGATCCCTCCCTGTTCGAGGAAGCGCGTCCCATGGGAACGCTGTCCGGCGGCGAGCGGGTGAAGGTGCAGATGGCGGCGCTCCTGCTGGACGGATCGGATATCCTCCTTCTGGACGAACCGTCGAACGATCTGGATATCGAGACTTTGGAATGGCTGAGCGGGTTCATGCGTTCCTTCCGGGGAGCGATCCTCTATATCTCCCATGACGAGATCCTGCTCGAGGAAACGGCGGACTGCATCATCCATCTCGAACAGGTGCGGAGGAAAACGATCTGCCGGTGCACGGTTTCCCGGGAAGGATACCGGGAGTATATGGAAAAGCGCGCGAGAAACATGGAGCATCAGGAGCAGGTCGCGAGGTTCGAACAGGCGGATTTCCGGAAAAAGAAGGACCGGTATCTTTCCATCTATCAGGCGGTGGAGCATGCGCAGGACAGTCTGACGCGCCGGGACCCGTCCACGGGGAGGCTTCTGAAAAAGAAGATGCACACGGTCAAATCCATGGGCAGAAGGCTTGACAAAGAGGAGGAGAATCTTACACCGCTCCCGGAGGCGGAATGGGCGATCCTGCCGAAATGGGAGGAGGATCTGACTCCGCTTCCGAACGGCAAGGTCGTGCTGGATCTTCTTCTGGACGAGCTCCGGATCGGGGACAGGGTTCTTTCGGAAAACGTGCGGCTCAAGATCACCGGCCCCGATAAGATCTGCGTGATCGGACCGAACGGCTGCGGGAAAAGCACCCTGATGGAGCGGATCGCACAGGAGCTTCTTGCCCGGAAGGACATCCGCGTCACCTATATGCCGCAGCGGTACGGGGAAGGCGTCGACTATTCCATGCTTCCGGAACAGTTTCTCGCGCCGGACGGCGACAAGGAAACCGTTACGAAGGCCAGGATCTATCTCGGGAGCATGAAGTACACAACGGAGGAGATGAGCCATCCGGTAAGCGGTCTTTCCGGCGGGCAGAGGGCAAAGCTCCTGCTTCTGAAAGCGATCCTTGATAAAAGCAATGTGCTTCTTCTGGATGAACCGACGCGGAACTTCAGCCCGCTCTCGTGTCCGGAGGTACGGAAGCTTCTCGCGTCGTTTCCGGGATGCATTCTTTCGGTATCCCATGACCGGAAGTATATTGAAGAAGTGACGCCGACCGTTTACACACTTACACAACAGGGGCTTGTCCGGAAATACCGGTGAACGGTCCTCTGAAGTGGAACGGAGGCGGAAAATATGGTACAATTGTCAGGATCTCAGGCCGGCACGGCCTGACAAGGGGGAGGGAACTCGTTTGACTATCGACGAACTTCTTGAGACTCAGTACTGGGTCATCGATATCCTGCCGGAGCAGGTGAGCGCCGGCGCGCCGGGACAGTATTTTGAGATTGAACGGTACTGGCTGGAACCGTCCCGTCTCGCGGATGTCAAGCGCAAGCATCTGGATCTGATCCTGAAACTGAACTGCTACAGAAGCATTTCGCTGGACGAGGAGAAAACGGTCAATCCAGGCCCGGAGCGGATCGAGGAAGCGGTCCTGAACCGGTACGTTTGTATTCTCACGGGAGATTCCATGATCATTTCAGAACCGGACGATCTGTGCCTGACACTTTACAATCCGGACGAACGGCTTCTGGAACTTGTCAGGCCGCTTGCCGCAGGTGAGGGACTGTTCGTATGGAAACCGGAACAGTGAGGTGCCTGGATATCTTCAGGGAGGACTGTCATGAAGGAACAAAAAGAAATCATCCGGAAATGGTGCGAGGCGCACTGGGAGGAGCAGCTTTCGCTGCTTCTGGAGCTTGCCGCCATTCCCTCCCCAAGCCATCATGAGGAACGGAGGGCCGCTTTCATTCTGGACTGGCTGAAAAAGCACGGGATGGAGAGCGCGTACATCGACGAAGCGAAAAACGTCCTGCTTCCGATCGGCTGCGAAGGACGGGACGATATCGAGGTCTATACCGCGCATACCGATATCGTATTTCCCGATACGGAACCGCTTCCGGTCCGGATGGAAAACGGACGGATCTACGCGCCGGGCGTCGGGGACGACACCGCGAACGCGGTGGCGCTGCTTCTGATCGCCGGGTATCTCTGTGAGCATCCGTTAAGCATTCCGATGCTTCTCGCATGGAACAGCTGCGAGGAGGGGCTGGGCAACCTGAAGGGCTCGCGCGCAATCTGCGCTGCCTTTGAGGGTCGGATCAAATCCTTCGTTTCCTTCGACGGGGAGTATTCCGAACTCGTTGCCCGGGCGGTTGGCTGCGAGCGCTGGCGTGTCACGGCGCATACGGCCGGCGGACACAGCTACGGCGCGTTTGGAAACCCGAACGCGATCGCGGAGCTGTCGGAACTGATCACAAAACTTTACCGGCAGGAAGTCCCCCGCTCGGACTTCTACCGGACGACCTACAACGTCGGGACCGTCACGGGCGGGACGACCGTCAATTCGATTGCCCAGCGGGCGGAGATGACGTATGAGTACCGTTCCGACGATATCGAAGCCCTCGCGGTGATGCGGACGCAGTTTTTCAGCCTGCTGGAAGAGGCGAAGAACGGACGGGCGGACTGGAATACGGAACTGATCGGTGAACGCCCCTGCGGTTCGCTGGAAGGCGGGGCGGAAAAGGACGCGCTTATAAAACGCTGCGCGAACGCGATCGCTTCCGTAACGGGGCAGGAACCGGAGAGGATCCCTCTTTCCACGGACTGCAACATCCCGCTTTCGAAAGGGATCCCGGCGACCGCTTTCGGGCTGTATCTCGGGTATGGGCCGCACACACGGGAGGAGTACGTGGAAGCGGATACCCTTCCCGTTGGGCTTATGATCGGGCTGACGCTTATCACCGGACCCCGGGAACAGTTTTTCAGATAATCATCTTGTATTGAAGGCGGCTTTCGCTTATAATCTTTTCCGGCGGCTTTTCCGTATTTCCCGCAGGGACATGCGAAAACGCCGGAAGAACGAAACGGATAACGAACAAACGGCATGAAGAAGTATTCCAGATATGAGGAGATCCTGGGCGGGAGAGCGTCGGAGGAAACGATCGAAGGCTGCCTTGTGATCGAGGGCGGCGGATTCCGCGGCCTGCATACGCAGGGATTCCTCGACGTCATGATGCGCGAGGGACTGAACCTCTCCTGCGTGATCGGCGTATCCGCGGGAGCGCTCGCGGGCATCAACTACCTGTCAGGGCAGATCGGAAGATCGGCTAGGATCAATATCGGATACCGGCATGACCACCGGTACATCGGACTGCGCGCGCTGCTCCACAGCGGAAGCGTAATCGACGTCGGCTTTCTGACGGAAGAGCGCGGGATCACGGAACCTCTTGACTGGGACCGGTTTAATGATCCGAAAAAGCGTTTCGTCGCTGTCGCGACGAACTGCCGTACCGGAAAGCCCGTCTATTTCGAAAAGGGAAAGTGTTCCGATATCCTTCTTGCCGCAAGAGCTTCCGGAACGATTCCGTCGATCTCTCCGGAGGTCATGATCGACGGGGAGCCTTATCTGGACGGAGGCTGCTGCATGCGTCTGCCGTACCGTTGGGCGATCGACCAGGGATACCGGAAGATCATCGTTTTACGGACGCGCGACGTCTCCTACCGGGACGCGGAGGGTCCGGACATCCGGTCGAGAAGGCACTACGGCAGAAAGTATCCGGCGCTGTGCGACGCGCTCGATAAAAACGGAAAGGGATACAACAAGGCGGTGGACGAACTGGACCGGCTGGATTCGGAAGGCGTCCTCCTGCACATCTATCCGTTGAAACCGATTGATGTGAAAAAGACGGAAGGGGACGTCGAAAAGCTCGGGGAACTGTACTTCGATGGTGTGCGGGACTGCGAGAATATGCTGGACAGGCTGAAAAGCTATCTGAAAAACTGAACGGAGCTGTTTTGAAAGGATGATATCTCCCGGCAGCCGGCACAATGATCGGAAGCCGGGAGTTTTGTTTTGAAAGAAATGGGCGTATCACGGTGCGGCCGCAGAATAGGGGAACGATTGCTATGGATCAGCCGGAGAAAATCAAAGTCCGCGGGGCGCGCGTGCATAACCTGAAAAACATCGACGTGGACATCCCGCTGCACGGGATCGTCGGAATTGCCGGCGTATCGGGTTCCGGAAAGTCTTCCCTTGCGCTCGGCGTCCTGTACGCGGAGGGCTCCAGAAGATATCTGGAATCCCTTTCAACCTATACCAGGCGGCGGATGACGCAGGCCTCCCGGGCGGATGTGGACGAAGTTCTGTATGTTCCCGCAGCGCTCGCGCTGCATCAGAGGCCGGGCGTTCCGGGGATCCGTTCCACATTCGGTACGGGAACGGAACTGCTGAACAGCCTACGGCTGATGTTTTCCCGGCTCTCTTCCCACCGCTGCCCGAACGGGCACTACGTGAAGCCGGGATTCCAGGTAGCGCTGATGCAGGAGATCGTCTGCCCGGAATGCGGAGAGCGGTTTTACGGACCCGGCGCGGAAGAGCTGGCGTTCAATTCACAGGGAGCCTGCAAGTGCTGCGGAGGAACCGGTACGGTCAGAACGGTGGACCGGAGCACGCTCGTTCCGGATGAGAACCTTTCCATCGACGACGGAGCCGTCGCGCCGTGGAACTCTTTGATGTGGTCTCTGATGACCGACGTCTGCAGGGCGATGGGCGTACGGACGGATATTCCCTTCAAGGATCTGACGAGCGAGGAAAAAGAGATCGTCTATGACGGTCCCATGGTGAAAAAGCATATCTTCTACCGGCCGAAGAAAGCGGATACCGCGACAGCTGGCGAAATGGACTTCACCTATTACAGCGCGACCGCGACGGTATTGAACGCCCTGAACAAGGTCAAGGACGAATCCGGCATGAAGCGGGTGGAGAAGTTCCTCAAAGAGGACGTCTGTCCCGAGTGCCGCGGCACAAGACTGTCGGAAGAGGCGAGAGCCCCGAAACTGATGGGGATCTCTCTCGATCAGGCCTGCGAAATGACGCTGAAGGATTCCGTCCGGTGGGTCAGAAACGTTCCGGATTCCCTGCCGGAAGAGATGCGTCCGATGGCGCAGAACATCTGCGAATCCTATCTGGAGGCCGCGGCGAGGCTGATGGAACTCGGACTCGGGTATCTGACGCTGGACAGGGCGTCGTCTACCCTGTCCACAGGGGAGCGGCAGCGGATGCAGCTGGCCCGCGCGGTGCGCAACCGGACGACCGGCGTCCTGTATGTACTGGACGAACCGTCCATCGGGCTTCATCCAGCGAACATCGCCGGGCTGAACGGCGTCATGCGGGATCTGGTGAAGGACGGAAACACCGTTCTGCTGGTCGATCACGACACGCAGATCCTGAAAGAATCGGACTGGCTCATCGAACTGGGGCCGGAAGCAGGCGCGAAGGGCGGAACGGTCATCGCCGAGGGAACCGTGAAGGATCTCGAAAGCAGCGAAACTTCCGTGATCGGCGGGTATCTGTCCGGAAAACAGAATGCTGCCCGGCGCGGTTCCGGCAGGGACGCGTTCGCGAACGGCGAGATCAAGATGGAGACCGATCAGATCCATACGGTCAAACCGCTTTCGGTCCGCATCCCGAAGAACCGGCTGACCGTGATCACCGGAGTATCCGGATCCGGAAAGACGACCCTGATCCTGGAAAGCCTGGTTCCGGCGCTGGATGCGCTGTGCAACGGAAAAAAGATGCCGGGGCATATCCGGTCGGCAGAGGCGGAGGGCATCCGGCACATCAAGCTGATCG
>JAEEGL017338400.1_pt1 | contig 12907 bp, 12 predicted proteins | sample 9134231 | NCBI WGS metagenome assembly JAEEGL01 (sample SAMN16246548, study PRJNA631951) | gut metagenome | biome: gut microbiome; feature: rumen; material: fiber-attached | host: Bos | place: Iran: Karaj | collected 2018-10 | reverse complement strand
TTGCAGTTGACGATACAGTACTGTTGAATGAAATAAAAACACTGATTGAACCTCCGGTTGCTGAAACTGCACCTGCCTTTATTCTTGTCCTTACGCAAAGAATAGTTGCTTATCGTGATAAATGCTTTAATGTTCAGGATTACAGTGCGGCTATTGAAAATATGCTGTTAGCTATCAAGGCACTTGGCTACGAGAGTTGCTGGTCCGAAGGTCACATAACTGATGATGATGCTATAGCAGGAAAGATAGCTGCTCATATGGGAATACCTGACGACTATAAGATCGTATGCATATTACCCGTAGGAAAGCCTGCTGAAGAAACACGTCGAGTGGCAAAAAAGCCATTTGAAAGCAGAATATGGTTTAATGGATTCGGGGAAAGCAAATGATGCTTCTGTTGAAAATTCGATAAAACAGCTCGTTGTACATGGACTTCTATTAAAATATGGCAGCGGTCTAAGCACTTTCTATATAGAAAGCGATATATAAATGAACGGCAGCCCGTAATGGGCTGCCTTAGTTCTTATATTCGGTTATAATTGCTGCTTTGAAGTATATCATTCCCATCAGAATACCAGACGTTTGGATCTATGAGCGTACTTGCCGCCTTATATACAGTATCGTTTCTTCTTTGAACTGATAGGGAAAGACAATATAAAATAACTGCAACGTTTAATGTATACTTACTATTAGAACTTAGTATTCGATTATCTAAATACAGAAAACCCTTGTATTTTATATTGACTATTTACTAGTATCTATGTTATAATTATGATGTATAATATATTCAATATACGAACGTTTATCCAAAATTCGTATAATATTTATAAAATCCAACTTAATTTTTCGATTTGGCTTAAGTATGAAATATTTGATATAGATGTCAGTAGAACTAAGGTATATATTTAAGGCATAAATCATCAAATTCAAAAATAATAATGATATCTCATTATTATCATCGTAATATGCTAAATTGCTGAAAGAATAATAATGTCAAATTTCTTCAGTAAGGAATTCTGCTATGAAAGAAGGGAGAAAATGCTTTCAAGTATTATCAAGGATTTAAATGGCGATTCTTGGGAACGACTTTGTCAGAAGTGCTATAAGTTGAAATATTCAAATGATAATTATAGAGAAATCCCTGCCAATCCCGGCGGAGATGCTGGTATTGAAGGATTTACAAGCACTGGAATTGTTAATCAATGTTATTATCCAGAAGGTGATTATACTGACGAGGAATACTACAACCATCTAAGAGACAAAATGACAACTGATATACATAAATTACTTGATCCCGACTATAAAAAAAGGCTAATAGCTTTTGGAGTACCGATAATCAAACAATGGCATTTTCTTATTCCCAAATACAGAGATAATAGAATTTTAAATCACGCAAAAAATAAGGCTGATGAGGTCAAACAAAAACGCTTGTCTGATATTAAACAATATGACTATATATCTGATCAATTTGAAATTGTAGTACAAGAAGCAGAAAACCTACAAGCTGAAATCTACCAAGTTAGTGTAAATGATGCTTGGAAGAATAAGCTTGATATTACAACAAGTGTTAAAGAAGCAAATTGGTTAGATTGTCCTTCTGAAAAGACAGATAATATTAAAAGAAAAATCGCTGCCATAAAGCAAGTAAATGAAGACGATGAAATAGAAGATATGGTTAGAACATATGCTGAGGCATACATTCGTGGCATTGATTTAATGACTAAATTAAGCGAAAGCTATAAAGACTTGTTTTGTGAACTTCAACTTATGCTAAAAAGATACAAGAATAAAGTCGAAAAGAAGACAGCTCTAAATCCAAACTCGAATGAAAACTACAATCTGTTTATGTCAATTTTAGAAGATTTTGAATCCGAATTAGATAAACGTTTTCCAAGCCTAAATGATAACTCCACAACAGAATTAGTGGAGGATTTAATTGGTACTTGGCTTGCTGATTGTTCATTAAAATTCAAGTAGGAGATAATATGGAAAAGTATAAGATTATTCCTGATGGAATAAAGGATATTGAGTTCACGAAAAGGCCTGATCCAGTTCCATACAACTATAGAATTAGTTATAAAGTTGCTCAAATATGTCTGATTCTTGATTTGGTAGTAAAAAAAGGTGGATGCTCATTTCAAATGATTCAAATTGTTGCAACTGCCTTAACTACTGATTTTGATATGGTTCAGCTTAAACTATTCATTGACGGGAAAATGCCTGATTATTCTATAATAAAATATGATCCTTCTGTGAATTACGCACTTCAATATGCTCTTGCTGAAAGGTTAATCACACAGCAAAACAACGGAAAATTAAAACTAACAGAAATTGGAAAGAATTTTTGCAAATTGATAATGGACGATAATACGCTGCTTGTTGAAGAAAAGGAATCACTAACAGCTTTGCGTGGAAAAATAACTGAAAATGCAATACAGGATTTAAGGAAGAAATGGGGTGAATTAATTGCTTATTATTAATCATCTAAGGATAGAAATACAAACTGACAATGGTCTATACGGATTTGAAACTGTTTTTGGAAATGGATTGAATATTATAGCAAGTGATGATAATACAAGGGGAAAAACCTCTATTATTGAATCTATACTATACTGCCTTGGGTGTGAAGAAATCCTTGGTGGACAAGGAATAAAAGTACTAACGCCTGTTTATACTTCTGAATTGACCGATGATAATGGTGCTGTTCATCATGTTTTACAGTCCGATGCATATTTAGAAATTAGTAATGGAAAAGAGATAATTACTATACTTAGAGCAATAAAGAGTGATGATAGAAAAGAAAAATTAATTACTGTTTATATGTCGGATTATGCAAATATTCATTCTCCTGAAACAAAAAGAAGGGATTATTTTGTCCAATCAAAGGGAGCAGCAACCAATTCTTCTGGTTATCACAAATTTTTAAATGATTTTTTAGGGCTAAAGCTTCCTGTTGTATATGATAATAGTGACTGTGAACATCAATTATATATTCAGCAAGTTTTAGCAGCTCTGTTTATCGAGCAGAAGGGCGGATGGATTGACATATTAAATCGTGCTCCATATTTCGGGATTGCTCAAGTGAAAAAACGTGTTATGGAATATCTATTAGGTTTAGATACCAATAAAGCTGAACACGAAAGAAGGGTTATTGATAGCCAGATCATAGAACTAAAAGGACGTTGGAAGCAAACCATAAAGGAACTGGAACTTACAATTCAAAGATTTAATGGTAATCTTATTAATGTTCCAGATGGACCTGTAATAATAACCGATGAACAACTCGAAGCATTTAAGATAATGATCCAGCATCGCACAATTGAAGAACACTTACAATTACTTCAGTCTGAATTGCAGATTATGAGCAGTTATTCTCCAAAAATAAGAGATGATTACGACGCTTTGCATACGGAATTACAATCCATACAAGAAAAGATATCACAATTGCAAGCAGAGATTATAGATCTTCAAGAGCGAAAAAGGCTTGATGAACAGAATATAAGCAGACAAGAACATCTGCTCAATCAGATTAACAATGATATTCGTAATAATCAAGATGCCAAAAAACTTAAAGGATTAGGTTCGACTCTTGGACTAAAATATGCATCTAACAGATGCCCGGTATGTAATCAAGAAATAGACGATTGTCTTTTATCTTTTGAAACACCTATCATGTCTATTGATGATAATATAGCTCACTTAAATGCACAAAAACAAATGATTGAGTTTTCAATCATTTCACGTACTAAAGGTTTGAATTTAATTGAAACAAAACTATCACAGAACAATCAGGTGTTGCTTAAACTTGAAAAGTTAGCATTATCGTTACGAACGGATATTTCGTCGATAGAAGATAATTATTCAGAAGCGACTGTTCGCAAGAAAATACAATTACAGGATTCTATAGATGAAATAAATAATGCTTTGAAAGAAATGCATGAAACACATAAAACAATTCATGATTTATCTGAGGAATATAGAATACTACTTGCAAAACGTGAAATAATGGAGAACCAAAACAATGATGATTCTGTTAGAGCAACACTAAAAGAAATGAAATCTCAATTTGTGGATTATCTATATCTTTTTGGTTATGGCAGTATAAGTGATAAGGAAAGAATAGATATTTCTCCGGTCACGCTTTTACCCAGTATAAATGATTTTGATATGAAATTCGGGTCTTCAGCAAGTGATAATGTCAGGATGATATGGGCGTTTACTCTTTCTATATTAAAACAATCTCAAACGACTAATTACTGCTTGAATTTTGCAGTCTTTGATGAACCTAAACAGCAAAGCATCGTTAATAAAGACTTTTCCGAATTCATAGCACAGGCTTTTCAGACGTGCAATAGTACTAACTGCCAGATTATTCTCGGCGTTACTGCCAAAGACGAAACTGAGCAATCTGTTGTGGCTAATGCTAAAAAAAATGGTGCTCACATTATTAGTATAATTGGCAAAGCCTTTAAACCGTTAGTTTGATTATCTTCAGATGAATTAAAGTCATAGCTATTAGAGTGTCTGAATTAAAGAGTATTATTTTTACGTCAGTTGCATACGGCTGTCTCTTATCATACGATATTATACTTTGAACAAGTGTTAAACTCGAGCGTGTTAACCGTGGTTAACTAAGAATTCTATAATACTAAAAAACACCTGCTGATACAGGGCGGTAAATAGAGAAATAAAAACACAATTGATGTATAATTGATGTATAAATCGCATTTTAGGCACATAATCAAAAAATATAACTGCTCGCAAGATAGTATAGAATTCATCCTGCGAGCAGTTATATATTATCAATTTAAGCCTATATTCAGGCGAAAAATAAAAGGCACTATATTCTGCAATATAGTGCCAAAAATCTGGTTGCGGCGGCTGGATTTGAACCAACGACCTTCGGGTTATGAGCCCGACGAGCTACCTAGCTGCTCCACACCGCGATATATTATGCAGTATCATCTGCGACTATATTATTATATCACGATCGTAGAATGATGTCAACAGCAAAGCAAATATTTTTTTATTTTAACAATAGTTTCTTGCTTTTTAATGATTCCCTTCTTCTATTAAAGACTGATTTCCATTTCTGTACATTTCCAGTTTTCACCGAAAAATGTAACGATACCCGATTCACCGCTTGGAACAAAGCCTGCTGAAAGATAACATTTCAAAGCAGCTGTATTGTTTTCAAAAACGCCTAATGTGAGCTTTCGGGCATTAAGGACTTCGGAAGCATATTTTTTAGCCAGTTCGATCATTTCGTGACCTGAACCGTGACCGCGTTCTGACTTACTCAGAATAACAAACCCAAGCCGCAGGACGCTGTTATCATCGGTTGGATATCTGAGAATAAAATGACCTATTGGAGAACCGCCCTCATCTACGGCTGTAAAGGGAAAGAACCGTCCGCCCTTTAAGCTTTCCGAATACTGCCCAATGATATCGGAGGCAGCAGCAGGAAAGCGCTCATATCTATCGGCACACCATAATCTGAACTCTCTCTCATCGGATATCCAGCTTATGATATGTTCGGCATCAGAGCTAAAAAAATCTCTTATCTTCATTTAATTTCTCCTCACAGCCACTGTATAAAAGCTGTTTTATCGGAACTGTTATAGCCGGCCTTTTCGTAAAAGCGAAGAGTCCCCTGCTTCTTTGAACCTGTCAGCAGCATCATTTTGTAGCAATTATGACTGACAGCGATATCGCGGGCATAGTCAAGACAGGCAGTCCCCAGACCTTTTCTTCTGTATTTCTCGGAAGTCACCACGTTTTCGATAAAGGCATAAGGACGCTGCCCCCGTGTAAGGTTAGGGATAATGACACATACACAGCTTGCAGCGATGACGCCGTCCTCATCTGCAACGATGATATGGTGATCCTTGTCTGAGATTATCCTCTCCCATACTGACATAACACGCTTGTCCTTTTCGGGAAACGTATCGTTATGAAGTTCCATATACAGCTTCATAAGTCCGTCAAAATCATTTTCGTTAATCTCTCTTATCATATCCTCACCTCTTAAAGCATCAATGACATAAAAACGTCCGCTTTCTGATTATCATTATATCGTTCCGTGGGGACAAAGCCAATCTGCTGATACAGCCTCATAGCCCTATCATAAGTTGAGATCGTATCCAGTTTCATCACTGAAAAGCCCATTTCTCCTGCGATATCAACCGCAGTTTTTGCAAGACGGTATCCCAGCTTCTGACCGTGGTATTTTTCATAAAGGTAAAGCCCTTTCAGCTCGCAGTCTGTATCGCTGAGCTTTTTCACCGCAGAAGTACCAATGAGCTTGTCATCATCAAAAGCACACCAGAAGCCTATGAAATTATGTTTTATATCAGCAAATGCAGCGTGTCTGCCCTCAGGCTCGAAGGCTTTTCCAGACTCAGGAAAGACATTTGTAAAAAAACAGATAACGTCCTGCTGCATATCTGACGAAAAATCCTTTATTTCGTACATTTTACCCTTTCTCCTCCGAAAGCGTGGATAGTCCTTGTGCCTGCCTTACAGCTTCCGCCCTGCACCGAACCTTTTGGTATGAACAGTTCATCGCCTGCGTGAAGTATCGTAGCCTCGCCGTTTATCGTAACCGTATATTCGCCCTCCACACATATCATGTACTCGTCATAATCGTGAACGTGTTCCTTTGAAACTCTGTCAGCCGTATAAGTCCAGAACGCCATTTGACTGCCGTCGGGAGCTGTATAATAGTAGCCCTCGATATCGGGAGTATTCTGCTGCTGAGCAGGTATCTTGTTCGCTTCTCTTTTCATAAACTCAGGGAAACTGTTCATTTCTTTTTCCTCCATTATTCAATGCTGAATTTATTGATAACTTCGTTGGTATTGTCATCAAAAACAAAAACATAATCGCCGCAAGTATCAAAAAAATAACTTCCATCTTTTTTTATTTCATCAGCTTTTTGCGACTTTATCTCTTTCCAGTTATCTGTCGAATAGGTTATATATTTTCCGTGATAATATGTTATTGCCTTTTCAGCATCAGCGTATATGATCCTTTCGTATTTGCGTGTTTTATGCTGATTTGTGATCTTTCCGCTTTTCAGGTCTGTTAACACATAAATATCATATTTATGCAGGTCAAGAGAATAAATATCCCATTCCTTACTATGTCCGCCCCCAAAAGATAGTCTGTCCGAAGAATCAGTCATGACCAGACATAAGGCATCATCTTTAATATTACCAAATACATAATACCCTTTAAACATTTCATTAAAATCGATCTGCTTTGTATCATTCGACTCAAGGTCGACTATCGTTAATATATTTGAATCAGCTGAAAACTCCCTGCCAATATACGCAGCATATTTTTTACTTCTTCCGATATAATCCACCTGATAATTTGTAGAAGTGTAATAGGTATTTTCCTCATCACCTAAAAGCGAAAATTTGTCATCGGAGTATTCATATTCAGGTAGGTCATTATTGATCGTTTTGCCGTTCATATCAAATATAGCGAAGATATCATCATTTTCGTCGCCATATTTGCCATAAACACAGTTATTGTCTATTGCAAACACATTAACATCGGGCTTATCCAGAATAAAAGGTTTACCCGTTATATTTCCGTCAGGATCATATTTTGTGATGCTGATTGAATTGTCAATTTTTACAGCAGTATATATACAGTTTTTTTCCTTTGTAAAAATAGTCGCTGTATACTGTTCATCAAATGGTATCAGACATTCATTTTTTTGATTTTCGGCAGCTTTATACACACCGTCATATGCTCTATAGTATATCTCACCATTTATTTCAGCTCTATCAGAATTAAAACGGCTGTTTCTAACATCAATTTTGATTTTTGGAGCAAATATATTCGTTAAAACAACTTTTATTGTGAAAACTACAGCAGCTATAAGCAGAATTTTAATAACTTTTTTCATAATAATATATATTCCTCGAATAGTGTATCATTGTTATGCTCTATTTTCTCAGTCGATCTTAAACTCATAACCGCCCACAGGTCTTATGGACAGCACATAACAGCTGCCCTCGCCGAACACGCGCTCCATTTCCTTAACGTAGTCATTGGTAAGGTAATTAGGCACAAAAGCCTGTATGGTACCTGCAAAGCCGCCGCCGTGAACTCTCACGGCACCCGAGCCGTTAAGGAAACGCTTACTCAGCATTATTGCCAGTGTTATTGGCTGAGACTGAGGTTCAGCCGACGGATACAGATTCTGCAGAAGCTCCGCCGATGAAGTTCCCGACTGATTCACAAGCTCAAAGAAATACTCTGTATCCCCTTCCATAAGAGCCCTCGCCTCTTCGACCGCTCTTGCATTTTCTGCAAAGAAATGAGCCGCTCTCAGAAGCTCTCTGTCCGTACAGATACTGCGAAGCTCAGGCAGCTTTGCGTAAAACTCCTCTTCGTCAGCATCTCTCAGATATTCGCAGCCCAGAGCCTCGGCAACGTGCCTCATCTCCGCTGATATAGCACTGTAATCCGCTGTAAGCTCGGCATGGCTCCCCTTAGTATCAGTAACGCAAACGGAATACCCTGCCTTTTCAAAGTCAAAATCAACAGAATCAATAACAGGCTTATCGGGATCGGCAAAATCAACAGCAACAAATCCGCCTGCTGCACAGACCATCTGATCCATAAGTCCGCTCGCCTTGCCGAAATATACATTCTCCGCATACTGACCTATCTTGGCTATCCGGGCAGCGTCAGACCTTCCATCGTTATATCCGTGATCTATTATAGTTGCTATTATCACCTCAAAAGCCGCAGATGATGACAGTCCGCTTCCGCTGAGCACCTCAGAAGTGAAATAAGCGTCAAATCCGCCTATATCCACACCCATTTCCGTAAATTTTGCAGCTATGCCGCGGATAAGTGCAGCTGAAGTTCCCTTTTCCGCATCGTTGACCTCAAAAGACGAAAGCTTGATCTCGTCAGCCATATAGCCCTCGGATTTTATGCGTATCACTCCATCATTATGAAATCTTACGATGCCGATAATATCAAGGCTCACAGCTGCCGCAAATACGCAGCCGTGCTGATGATCGGTATGATTTCCGCCGACTTCCGTTCTTCCCGAAGCCGAAAATACGCGGATATCCTCGCATTCGGGATAAAGCCTTGAAAAATTCTCAGCCGCACTGAGATAACGGGCTCTGTTCCTGATAACAGCCTTTTCGGAAGAGCCGTAAAGCTTTTTGAGCTGATCATCAAATCTGCCGTCCGAGAGTCCGCTGATAAGTTCATATATCTTCATAACATCATCTCCTTTAAGCGATCATTTAAGTTAACGTTTTCGGTATGAAAACAGGTATTTTTTCATCACAGGTCTTGCATCTCTCATGGTCACAGGCAGTCCGTGACCGCAGGCAAGCCATTTCGGAGAGATACCGATAATTCTTTCAAGTGACCCTGCCATAGCCGCAACAGAAGCTGCATGAGGCGTGATATCAGGCTTTTTCCACATTGCCGTGAATGCATCGCCGCAGTACAGCACATCTTCAGACAGTACCCCCACAGAGCCGAGAGTATGTCCCGGCAGCATGATAACGTCGGCATCAAAGCCAAGCTCTCTCAGTACCCCCGTATTATGGCTGTTGAGAAGTATATCGGGCACATAGGGCTTCGTACTGAAAAGCTTCATTTTTCCGCAGAAGTTCTGCTGGATATTGCGAAGCCTGTACCGTCTGAAAGTCGCCTTCACAGGCTGTCTTCCGTAATGTCCTATAAGCTCCCTGTCGCGCTCTCCGAGAAGTATCTCCGCACCGAGGCTTTTCCGCAGCTTCTCCGCGTTGCTGTCATGGTCAACATGGGCATGAGTCAGCAGTATATAGCGGATATCGAAGTCTGAAATGTACTCCTCAAGTGCCTTGCGCATAAAGGGCATTCCCGTATCTATGAGCATATCACCGTCCCTGCCTCTGAGTACATAACAGGTCACGGGAGAACCGAGTATTTCCGCACAAAAGTAATGTATGCTGCCGAATTGTTTAATATGTTCAGTAGTATATTTCATAGCATTCCCCTCCGTTCTCTTTAATTATACCTCATATGCCGCCCATAGTCTATAACATTCTGTAAATTTAAGTTCATTCAGTATTCTCTGACTAAGTTGCATTTTTAAATTATCACTTAATTTTTAATTCGCCTCTTGACATTTATGTAAAAACATGGTATGATTTAATCAGGCGATTAAGTCACTCTTAATTAAAGGAGTATATCATGGCGGATATTAAAATTATCGGAAACAGTCTGCCCTCAATGCCGTGGCAGGAAAAGCCCGAAAAATGCACCTCTCCTGTATGGAGATACAGCGAAAACCCCATTATCGACAGAAACCCTCTCCCCGATGTGGCAAGGATATTCAACAGTGCCGTAATGCCTTACGGCGACGGATATATCGGCGTTTTCCGCGGTGAACAGCGAAACGGTATCCCTCATATATACCTCGGCAGAAGCAAGGACGCCATTCACTGGGAATTTGACGAAGAAAAGATCCCTTTCACAAATTCAGACGGCGAGCCCTTCATGCCAATATACGCTTATGACCCACGGCTTGTAAAAGTCGAGGACACATATTATATCATGTGGTGTCAGGACGCATTTGGTCCTACGATAGGCATTGCGAAAACTACCGATTTCAAAACCTTCACCCGATTAGAAAACCCTTTCCTCCCCTATAACCGCAATGCGGTGCTCTTCCCTCGTAAAATCAACGGTAATTTCGTAATGCTTTCACGCCCATGTGACAACGGTCATACAGCCTTCGGCGACATATTCCTCACAGAGAGTAAGGATATGGTCTACTGGGGACGTCACCGCCATGTCATGGGACGCTGCGAAAATTGGTGGGAAAGCCTTAAAATAGGCGGTGGAGCTGCCCCCATAGAGACTGACAGGGGCTGGCTCATTTTCTACCACGGTGTGGTCAACACCTGCAACGGCTACGTCTACAGCATAGGTGCAGCCATACTCGACATCAACGAACCATCAAAGGTACTTCACCGCTGCTCGAATTATATCCTCACCCCCGAGGAGTGGTATGAAGAACGCGGATTTGTGCCGAATGTGTGCTTTCCGTGTGCAGCCCTCACAGATGCAGATACAGGACGCATCGCAATATATTACGGCTGTGCAGACAGCTATGTGGGAGTCGCTTTCACTACCGTTCAGGAGATATATGATTATATCCTGAAGTATGACAAGCTTCAGCCCGAAGATGATACAATTGGTATCAGATAATGGTATTTGTTTTATGACAACATCTTAAATCACTCACTTTCATGAAAAGAGACTGTCTTGCGGCAGTCTCTTTTTGCTTTATGCTTCGTCATTTTTAACAAGGGGTATTCCGTCAAATTGATGAAAAACCTAATAATTCATTGTCATTGTGCACAATTTTGATAGTTGAAAATTGTCCGCTATGCGTTATCCTTGCGAAATTCACTGTCCTATTCCGCATTTTCGCAAAAAATACTTGCAGTTTTTTGTGAAATGTGATAAAATATAGTGATACTGGAAAATGACAATAAAAAAAAGAGACTACTATTTAAAAGGAGAAACATATGGCAAAGATCAAGGCTGCTGTGATTTTTGGCGGCACTTCGCGCGAACACGACCTGTCTCTTGCCTCTGCTGCGGAGGTCATACAGAACATTCCAAGGGATAAATATGAGGTAATCAGCATAGGAATAACCCGTAAGGGCAGATGGCTATATTTCCCCGGCTCTCCCGATGAGATAGCCGACGGAACATGGGAGCAGAATACAGACTGCACTTCCGCTTTGATATCACCCGATCCGCTGCACAGAGGAATAATCACTATCGAAAACAGTGAGACCTCGGTAAAAAGAATAGACGTTGTATTTCCGATACTTACAGGAAAGCGCAGCGGCGACGGTACTATACAGGGACTTCTCGATCTTTCGGGAATACCCTACGTGGGAAGCGGCGTACTTGCTTCCGCTTCATGTATGGATAAATCCCACACTCACATGGTAATGGACGATTACGATATAAAAACTGCAAAATGGCAGCTCATAACCCAGCGTGAAATAAATAAGCTTGACGAAAGATGCGCAGATATTGCTGAAAAACTGGGATTCCCCATGGTAGTAAAGCCTGCCAACAGCGGCAGCAACGCTGGAACGAGCTTTGCAGAAAACGCAGAACAGCTCATTAGCGCAGTAAAGCTTGCTTTTTCAAGCGACAATAAAGTCGTTGTGGAAAAATACGTAAAATCCCGCAAGCTCGAAGCTGCTGTATACGGCTATGATTCACCTGTCTGTTCAGCTATCGGCGAGATAAAGGACTCAAACAAGCACTATGATCCCACTGACTTCAACGTCAGTACGGGAGATGATCTTATTATCCCTGCAAACATCTCAAGAGAAGTCGAAAAAGCTGCTCAGGATATGGCAGTAAAGGCATTCAAGGCACTGGGCTGCAAGGGAATGGCAAGAGTCGATCTCTTCCTCACAGACGACGGCGAGCTGCTCCTCAACAAGATAGGCACTATGCCCGGACTCAGAAAAAACAGCGTTTTCCCTAAGCTTATGGAAGATCTGGGATTTTCACACGATGAGCTTATCGACGTTCTTATCGAACAGGCTGTCGATAATGCAGACAGAACATATTGATATCATTTTAATATCACTCTGATATCATTCGGATATCATTATGATATCATAAAATAAATCATGATGCTATAAAGGAGATTGTTTTGAAAAATAACGTATTGATTTCCCTTACGAGTATCCAGTGGCAGGAAGATGAAAAAAACGAAACAGAGCTTCTCACAAAAGCTAATTTCAAAAGAGAAAACGGCTGGGATATAATTTCTTACGAAGATACCTCAGCAACAGGCTTTGAGGGCTCGGTCACTACTATTAAAGTAGATGACTGC
>JAEEGL014406772.1_pt1 | contig 12907 bp, 10 predicted proteins | sample 9134231 | NCBI WGS metagenome assembly JAEEGL01 (sample SAMN16246548, study PRJNA631951) | gut metagenome | biome: gut microbiome; feature: rumen; material: fiber-attached | host: Bos | place: Iran: Karaj | collected 2018-10 | reverse complement strand
GGAGCTGGGCTTCCCCGTGGAGGCGCGCACCGGGGTCTATTCCAGCGACTCCACCAGCTTCACGGACAAGGGCGTGCCCGCCCGATCCCTGGCCCGCTTGGCCTCCGAGAAGATCGCCCCCATCCACGTGCGCTACGACCGGCAGGAGGTGCTGAGCATGCCCCGGCTGGCGCAGGACTGCGCCTTTATCACGGAATTTACCCGGCGCATGGCCTGCGCGGCCCTCTGCCCCGTGGCCCGGACCATCCCGGATAAGCTGAAAAAGCAGATCGACGAATACTTATACCGGAAACGCAAGGGCGAATAACGCGCACGAGAATACCCGCCGAGCGAATCGGCGGGCGCACCCAGGGAAAAGGCCCCTCGCCGGGATGCGGCGAGGGGCCTTTCGATCATGTTCCATCCGTAAACGCCTTCAGGATGCGGGGGAAGAGGATCTTCCCGTTCCTCCGGTCGACCAGGCGGTATTCGCCGCCGTCATCCCACCAGATGCAGGGAACGCCCCATTTCGCCGCTCCGGTTCGCAGGGACTGAACCCACGAGACCCGGGAAGACTCGTTTTTCTTGTCGATACAGCCGCACTCCGTGATGATCACCGGAATATTCCGCTTTATCAGGCGCTCATGGATGCGCTCGAAAGCAGACAGCAGCTTTTCCGCTTCGCGGCCTTTCGAATCCCATGCATCGGGCCCGCTTTCCTTTTGGCAGAATTCATAGGGCTCATAGAGGTGGAGGGAGACGATGCAGCGTTTGTCCGGCAGTTTCAGGTCCTTCAGCGCCGCTTCGTCCGTGCGGTTGGCGTAGGTCGCTACCAGGAGCCAGCGCGTTTCGTTGTTTCCCCCGGCTGCGCGGACGGCCCTGACAAATGCCCGGTTCAGCCTCGCCACCCGCTGCCGCAGCTCCTGCGTCCCCTCGCTCCACTCCAGCGCCCCGCCCCAACGCCGGGGCTCGTTCATGCCCTCAAAGAGCAGTTTCTCCCCGCAATCGGCAAAGCGCAGGGCGATCTGCTCCCACAGGAGGACCAACCGTTCCTCCATGTCCTTTTCATCATTGTTCAGGTCCAGCCAGGTCTCATGGTGGGTATCCAGGATGACATAGAGCTCCTGCTTCAAGGCCTTGCGGACCACCTCGTTCACCCGGTCCATCCAGGCCTCATCCACCCGGCCCTTCCCGTCCATGTGTTCGCCCCAGCTGACGGGGATGCGCACCAGGTCGAAGCCGGCTTCCTTCACCGCTCTCAGGCAGGTCCGGGAGATGGGCGGATTGTGCCAGGCGGTCTCATAGTCCTCCACCGTGAGGGTCTTCCCCTTGTCCGCCAGCTTGTAGACGTCCAGACTGTTGCCCAGGTTGATGCCGTTTCCCAATTGCTTCACGAAGCGCAGCCCCTCCCGCGACTGATGCCGCAGGACCCCTGCGGCGACGATGGCCGCTGCCAGCGCCGCCAGCGCCAGGAGCCGAAGAATGCGTTTCTTCATGGACCCGGTCTCACACGAGGTCGGCTTCGGTGAATGCCTTTTCTTCCTTCTTTTCCTCCGGCGCCGGCCGCATATCCGCAGACACGGCGCTGCCGCAGAGCCACTGGAGCAGGAGACGGTAGCTCTTCTCGTTGTTCACCAGCTCATCCCGGTTTTCCACGCTGTAGAGCCGGCCGCCGGAGGCGGTGGCGGTGTTCTTGCTGTGACAGTGCAGCGCCAATCCCTCCAGGGGGCGGAGCGTGATCTCCGCCGGCAGGGGCTCCTTGGAGCTGATGTTCACATAGCTGTAGTTGAAGTCGGCCACCGTGACGCTGCCCGCGGCAGCTTCGTCGCAGGGCACGGACTGCTTCATCCGGACACGGGCCAGATGCCGCTTTTGGAATACATCGTGGGTGATGCGCTTCTTGCTGTTGAGATACAGATCGTCGAAGCTGCCGCTGTTTTGTTTGATGCTTTGGGGCAGCGTGGGGATGCGGTCATAGAGCAGCTGCAAATAGTCGTCGTAAGTACCGCAGTGGTCGGTGATGCGCATGGAGTAGTTCCACTCGTCTTCCCGCTGGTCCACGAAGACGATCACCGCCTTCAGCCGGGCTTCATAGCTGCCGCCCGAAAGCGTCAGATCCACTTCCTCGTCCTCGGGGAAATAGTGGGGTTTGTCCAGCAAAACGGAGATGCCGGTCTCGGAGATATCACGGGTGCTGCAGTCCAGGGCGATGCGCGCATCGGAGATATGGGCCGGCAGCTTGACCATGACCCGCTCCGCCTTGCGGTAGATGTTCCGCCCATCCACAAAGAACATGGCCATGACCAGATAGAAGGCGTTGAGCAGCAGCCAGAATACCAGCACCAGGGAGCTGAAAGAATTGCTCTGGAACATGAGAACGATGGACCGCACCAGGGCGAACACGGACAGGGCAAAGAGGATCAGGAAGGGCAGCAGGTGCAGGATATCCCGGTGCTTTTCCCCGGTGGCGTTCCGCTTATCGGAAACCTTGAAGGTCCTGAGGCTGATGCCGAAGGTCTCCAGCAGGATGGGCAGCAGCATGAAGGGGAAGAGGATCGTTTCGTAGATGCCGGTCCACTTGGTGTTGCGGATGTTACCGGAGAGCATCCTCAGACTGATGTTGCTGGAGATGTACATGGGCAGCCAGAAGATCAGCACCTGGGGCAGCGTACACTTGATGACCATGATGCCGAAGGCGCCGTAGACCAGGGGACTGAGCACATAGATCAGCCTCTTGATGGGCGCATACCAATACCAGATGGAAGCCCAGTAGTTCATCTTCTGAGGGACGGACAGGTCCTTGCTGGTATAAATGTGCATCCTCCTGCCCGTCTGCACCACGCCCCGGCCCCAGCGGACCCGCTGCTTGATGAGGCCGGACAGATCCGTGACGCTGAGACCGCTGGCCAGGGGCTCCCCGACGCCGAGGCTCACATAGCCGGCCTTCTGGATCAGGATGCCGGTGGCAAAGTCCTCCGTGATGGATTTGGTATAGAAGCCGCCGATCTTCTCCAGCGCTTCCCTGGAAAGCACGGTGTTGGAGCCGCCGTAGATGACGCTGTTGGACTTGGTGCGGGCCACCTGGATATCCCGGTAGAAGTAATCCTGCTCGTTGGGGATCCTGCCCTCGGAGTAGAGGTTGAACTGGAACATATCCGCATTGTAGAAGCTCTGGGGACTCTGCACGAAGCCCAGCTTGATCTTCTTTCCCTCCGGCAGGCCCTCATTGCGGATCTCCGCGTCCACAAAATAGGGGATGGTCTTCATGAGGAAGCAGCTGCGGGGGATCATGTCTGCATCCAGGGTGACGATATAAGGGGAATGGGTATACTTCATGGCATTGTTCAGGTTGCCCGCCTTGGCCCCTTCGTTGTCTGGCCGGTCCAGGTAGTTCACGCCCATCTCCTCCGCAAGCGCCCGGATCTCCGGGCGGCGGCCGTCGTCGCAGAGATAGATGTGGACCTTCTTCTTGTCCGGATATTCCATATGCAGGCAGCCGTTGACGGTTTTGTACAGCAGCTCCCGCTCCTCATTGTAGGTGGCGATGAACACGTCCACCTCCGGGAATCGGTCCAGGGGCACCTCCGGCAGATGATAGGAGTTGACATTATACATATTGTCAAAGTGGATGAGCGCCTCGGCCATGCCCAGCACCTCCACGATCAGCAGCAGGATGCCGCAGATCTCGGAGATGAGACCGTATTCAAACGGAATGGTGAAGAAGACGCGCCACAGCAGATAGCTGATGGTGCAGATCATGTTGATATAGAACCAGATCTTCCCTTTGCTGTCATGCAGCGCGGTGCGGAATTTACCGGGGGATTTCTTCGTCTCTTCCATCAGGTGTTTTCTCCTTCCTCAAAGTAATGAAAGGCCTCCGAGTCCAGATTGTTCGGATAGACCTCAATGACAACGTAGTCATAGTGATTTTCCGCCAGCAGCGCTTCCACGCTGAATTCCTCACCGTCATAGAGATTATAGACCCGGTCGATGACGGAGCACATGGGAGCCAGGAAAGCGACCACCGGGGAGAAATAGGAGTCGCAGACCACCAGCATCCGCCGGCCCTGTTCCTCCCCGGCGGACAGGTTCACGATCCGGTCGAAATCATTGTAGCCGTCCAGATAGACGTGGTAAACGGTGCGGGAATAAACGCTCCGATCCTCGTCCAGAATATCCATGTCCAGCAGCGCCTCCCGGAAGCTCCCTTCGAAGGTCTCCCGTTCGCGGCCGTCCGCCGTCTCCCGCAGATACTCGTTTTCAAAGCGGGGCAGGTAGAGCCGGAATTCCTCCGGCGGCGCGAAGACCATGCCCGCGGTGCGGCCCATGGAGCCCAGCATCCGCTCCGGATACGTTTTGACCCGATAGCTGTCCGGGTCTGTGTAGACGCCCTCCGGGTCCAGCTCCTCCCCCCAGGTCTCCCGTATCTTCTCCACCAGCAGCCCCGTCGCCCGAAAGGCGGCGTCCACCGTCCAGTTGCGGTCGGTCCGGTAGAAATTCCGGAGATAGGGCGTGTCGGAGCGGAGAAACTCATCGGTCATGTCCAGAGAGGCGACGCCCATCCGGAAGAGATAGTACAGAAGTTCCTGCACGCTCGTAACGAGGTCGCTGGCCTGCATGCCGGGCGCCAGCTGCACGGCCTGCCGCAGGTATTTGGGCGGAGGCGATACATAGAGCACCTTCGTGCCCTCCGGGGCCACGGCCTCCGCCAGCCGCGCCACCCGCGAAGCATACTCAAAAAGCCGGGGATTCCGCTCCCGGTAAAAGCTTCCGTAGTGGAGATAGCCGTCTTCATCCCGGATGACGGAGAAATCCGCCACTTCCCGCTTTCCCAGAGCCGTCAGGGCGAAAGACCATATCTCGGTCAGCGCCTCTTCGCCCGGCAGCTCTTCATTCAGCACCTGGACGACCGACGCACGGGTCAGTTCCCCCTCCGACGCCTCCTCGCGCAGCTCCGGAATCATCCGGATGACGCTCAGGACGGCAAATATCAGCAGGGCCAGCAGGCAGAGGCCGCCGCCGAGCCTTTTTTTCAGCAGGTAATCCATGGTTTGCTCCCGGAATCTCAGAAATCAAAATAGATGAAAGACCCGCAGGGATCCTTGGTCATGACGCTGACACAGAGGATCAGCAGGGCCAGCATACACAGGGGATAAAGGACGGTGGCGATCGCGTTGAGCCGCCCCTCGGCCCGCCGGTACATCCGCTCATTCAGCATCCTGGCCACGGGCAGGCACAGGAGGATGCCCAGCAGGAACTGGAGCCAGTTTTCCCGCAGCAGCATCAGCGCCACATCGCTGCGGAAGCCGTTTTCATTGAGGCCGAACATATTTCGGAAGAACTGTCCTGCCTGGAAGAGGCTTTCCGCCCGGAAGACCACCCACAGCAGGTCGACCGCCAGCAGGGTATACAGACGCCTCAAAAAGCGGGGCAGCTTCTCCTGAAATCCGGTGAAGCTCTCGGCAAAAACCAGAACAAACCAGGCCAGTCCCCAGAAAAGGAAGGTCCAGTTTACACCGTGCCAGGCGCCCGTCAGCAGCCAGACGACGATCAGATTGCGCACCGCCACGTCCCTGTTCGCCACCCGGCTGGCCCCCAGGGGGAAGTAGACATAGCGGCGGAACCAGTCCGTCAGAGAGATATGCCAGCGTTTCCAGAATTCGGTGACGGATATCGCGGCATAGGGATAATTGAAATTCTCCGGGAGCTTGAAGCCGAAGCAGAGCCCCAGACCGATGGCCATATCCGAATAGCCGGAAAAATCAAAGTATATCTGCAGCGCATAGGCAAGGCTGCCCAGCCAGGCCAGGGATGCCGGCACCGCCATCGCATCCGCGCCAATCAGGGTCCAGTTGAACACATGATCTGCCACGGCGCCGAAGGATTCCGCCAGAAGGACCTTTTTGCCCAGACCCACGGCAAAGCGGCAGAAGCCCACGGAGAGCCGGTCGAAGCTGAGCTTCCGCTCCGTCAGCTGCGCATCCAGCTCCCCATACCCCATGAGGGGCCCCGCGATGAGCTTGGGGAAAAAGGCCATATGCAGCCCCACCCGAAGAGGGTTTCCCGGCTTGACCTCTCCGCGGCAGACATCAGCCAGATAGGAGATGGCCTGAAGGGTGAAGAAGGAAATGCCGATGGGCCGTGGCAGGGTCAGAGTATAATACCGGTCCAGCCCAAACTGTGCCCAGAGGGTCGCCAGATCCTTCAGCACGAAGAGCATGCCCGCATGAAAGAGCACCCCCAGGCCCAGCAGCATCCTTTTCCCCTTCGGGCTGCCCATTCTGCCGATGCCGGCGCCCAGCCCGGCGTTCACAAGGATGGAGCCGATGAGGAGAAGCACCCAGACGGGTTCCCCCCAGGCATAGAAAAGGAGGCTGGCGATCAGCAGCAGCAGGTTCTGCAGCTTCCGGGAGAAGAAAAAGACATAATACAGGATCAGCGCTGCAGGGAGGAAACACAGCAGAAACTCATTACTTGTAAACAGCAAGCTTCCTCCCCCCCTTTATCCGTCGGTCCGCTTGCTGATGAGGGCGATGGCCAGCATCAGGAACAGGAAGCCGATGAAGAGGATCTTATTGGTGGAGCCCACCTCCGTATCCAGCTCCGCCTGAGCCAGCAGCTTATCCAGCTCAGGCTGAATATAGCGGGCATGCCGGGTCAGATAGGTGCTGACGGTGCGGACCTCCTGTTCATAGTCTGCGGTGTGCCTGTCCATGACAAAGCCGCCCTGCACATAGTCGTAGAGGGCGTAATACCGCGGATCCAAGGGATTCGTGCCATGATAGAGCTCCTCCCAGCGGGCCCATTCCCGCACTTGCGCCGACCGGAGATAGGCCGTGATCTCCTCGATCACATCCAGGATGTGCTCGTCGGAGAGCGCGGTGCTCCGCATGACGCGGTAGCGGGCTTTCAGCTTCCGCACAAAGGCTTTGTCCCGGGTCAGCTCCTGATAAAAGGGCTTGGTCTGGAAGGCGAGGTAATCCACGCCGGTCTCCTCCTGGTTATAGTTGTTCATGGCCTGGTCGAAGTCCCACACGGGGCCCATATGCAGCTTTCCGCCGGAATTCTTATACATATAGGTGGAGTGTTCCCCCGCGTCATAGTTGTTGAAAAATTCATTCAGCAGGAAATAATCCACGAAGGAGTCCACGTCAATATGCCGGTCATAGGTCCGGAAAATCCGGAAATCCTCGGAATAGATCACCCGCTCCGTCTTCATGAAATCCTGCTCGATATACGCCAGGGCAGCGTCGGTGATCCGGCTTTCGGAGGGATATTTCAGGCCGATCCAGGTCTTTGTCAGCTGATTCCGGGAGCCGAGGGAATCCAGAGTGACGTCGAAATACTTGTCCCGATCCCGCCGGATGATGTAGCTGGTGTAGAGGTTCTTCTTTTTGAAGCGGTCAATGTTCACCCGCTCCTCCCCGCGGGCCACGCTTTCCACCAGCAGATAGACGCCCGAATAGCGATAGGTTCCGTCTTCCAGGGCGAAAAGCACCTCGCAGTAGCGGCTGTCCGGGGCCATGGCGCCGCCGCTGGTCTCGGAGCTGATGCGGTAACCCAGATAATTGCGGAGCATGCTCTTGTCTGCCACCGTGCCGTTGAGGACCCAGCTGTGCCCGGCGCCCAGGCCCAGGATGCTCGTTTCGTTGTCCGTCCCGTCGGGGTTTTCGGCTTTTATCAGGTACTGGGACTTCCCGTAGTTGAAGGAGGTGAAGCCCCGCTTCTTCAGCCGAATGCGGCTTTCATAGGAGGGTTCGTCCGTTGGCCGATTCAGCTGCGCTTCCGTGCTGTCGATGCCGATGACCTTCAGGGTGCCGCCCACCCACGGCTCTACACCCTCATATACGAATTCCATGCCCTTTTCCACTCGCTTGTACTCCGGGATCTCGCCGTCCAGCGTCAGGATCACGATGGGCAGATTGGTGTGAAAGCCCTCCAGCACCGTGAAATCCTCATCCAGATACCGAAGCGGGTCCTCCTCCGAGCTGTCCGCCGGGAGGCTATGGTACACCCCGGTGATGGGATCCTGCCCCGGAAGCAGACGCCGAAGCGTCGTCTCCAGCAGCAGAAGGAAGCCCAGCAGCAAAGCGCAGCCTGCGACCCCCGCGAGGATCGCCATTTTGCGAGACATGAACGCCTCCCTTACTGGTTGATCTCGTCGGCCTGCCGCACGATGCTGACGGAACTGACGCCTTCAATGGCGGAGAGGGTCTGTGCGCAGGGGGCCTTCTTATCTGCCGCCTTCATCATGCGATCGGAGACCTCGTAGATCAGCTCCGAGCTGCTGCCGCTGCCGCCTACGTTCTGCACCCGCATAATGGCGCGGCCGAGAAAGATCCGGTTGACAGCGCTGATCACATCCTCCAGGGCCTCGTTTTCACAGCGAACGACCACCATGATGCGGTCGTTGTCCCGCACGAAGCCGAAAATCAGCAGGAACAGGAAGATGATGGCAGAACCGATGCCCGCAATCAGATAGTCCGAGACGCCGCAGCAGATGCCTACAGCGATGGTCCAGAAAATGTATACCGTGTCCCGGGTGTCTTTGATGGCGGTACGGAAACGGACGATGCTCAGCGCGCCTACCATGCCCAGCGACAAAGCGATGTTGTTGCCGATGACACACATCACCAGGGTGGTGGTCAAGGTCATCATCACCAGGGACACGTTGAAGCGGCGGCTGTAAAGGGGCCCCGCGTGGGAGACCCGATAGGATATGAAGATCAGAGCGCTGAGAACTGCGGCCGCCAGGAAATTCAGCAGCACCTGCTCCAGAGAAAGCTCGCCGGTGGCGGAGATCAGCGCATTGTAGATCAGTTCTTTCACGATTATCTTCTTCCTCTCTTGGTAATGGCTCTGGCGGCACAGTATTTGCTGTTGGATATCTGTATCCGATCCACCTTGCCCAAAATATCCTTGATGTCCGACAGCAGGAAACGATTGTACTTGACTTCCAGGGTGAGCTGCCCCGGATACAGCACGGGATAAGTAATCAGGTCGCTGCGAAACAGGTCGAAGCTTGCTTCTGTTGCCCGCAGGCCGCTGTCAAAGGTGATGCGGGTATCGTTGATGTCCCGGCAGTATGCCTCCCGGTCATATTCCACAATTGTGCGGGGCAGATAGCAGCCGGCGATCATGATCGTTCCGAGCCAGCGGGCCAAAGGCTCCTCCCGGGCCAGCAGGCAGCCGTAGTCCCCGGAAATCAGCCGTTCCGCCTCCGTCCGGCTGAGGGTCAGGGACCGTTTGCGCTGAACGCCCCCTTCCTTCTGCTTCAACTCCAGCTTGACGGATTCGCTTTCCGGTTTGTATACCCGAAGGCGGATCTTCCTCCGCCTGTCTATCCCGTCCAGCTTGGCCTCGAAATCCGTATCGAAAACCGTGTCAAAATAGAGGGAGCGCACAAGATAGCCCCGTTCACCGTTATGAATGTCCGGAGCCGCGACGTAGGGTAGCCTGCGCCGCAGCTCAGCCGCCTCGTATTCGGTGATCCCGTATTTGAACTCCCTGCGGAAAACGTCAAGCATCTTTTTTCGCACTCCCTGCCGGCCGCCGGAGCAGGTCCTCATAGGTAAAAAAGCCTCGTTTCTTGCGATAGCGCAATCCGCCGATCACGCAGCCGAGCACCAGCAGACCGAGGCCGATGCCGCCCACAACGACCAGATCCCGGTAAATATGGTCATACACGGTGAAAAACACCAGCGCCGCACCCAGCAGCGCGGTGAAATAGGGCGTCACCGCCTGGAAAAAGTTATAGACCTTTGCGCGTTTGGACAGGTAGGTGATAAACCCGCTCAGGGCTGCCAGGAAGACCCAGCCCACCACGCAGAAGACCACAAAGAAGATAAGCCGGATCTCCGGCTGCTCTGTCAGCCGCTCCGCGATAAGATAGCCTGCAGTGCCTCCCCCCACGCCGAAAAGCAGGAAGAGGATGGTCTTCAGGCAGCGAAATCCCAACAGAGCGGTGATCAGCCCGATGATGAGCACGAAAATGACGCCGATAAAAATCAGCACTTCCTTCGTGAACAGCATCCCATCCGTGACGGTCGGAACGGTGAAAATGAGTTTTTCCACGGTATTCTCCTCCGGTTCTGCGGGCGGTGGAATCTGGCCTCATCCATGACCCGCGAATATGCGTGTATATTATGCGTGTATATATTACTAATGTATTACGGAAAAATATCTATTTTTTATACCATAATCTGGGATGCTTGTCAATAGGCGATTCTATAATTATTAATAATTCTAAATAATTCGATGAAACCATAGCTTATTCTTTGTGAATCTGATTCAACTGCTTGCGGTGGTTGCAAGCGGAGGAAAAGGAGATTATAATATGGGCGGAAAGAGGCGGCTGTCGAGCAGACCGGCCTCATTTCCGGGCGGCGCGCCGCCCGCAGCTAAGGAGGATTTACCATGACGAAGAAACCGATCTTTACCGGCGCGGCCACGGCTCTCATCACCCCCACCACCTCGGCGGGCGTGGATTACAAGGCCCTGGGAAAGCTCATCGACTGGCAAATAGAAAAGGGCATCGACGCCCTGGTCATCGCCGGCAGCACCGGGGAGGGCAAGACCCTCAGCATCGCGGAGCACAAGGAAGTGATCCGCTACTCTGCCGAACGCATCGCCGGTCGGGTACCCATGATCGCGGGCACCGGCTCCAACGAGACCAGCGTTTCCATCAGCATGAGCCAGTATGCCTGCCAGGTGGGGGCCGACGGCCTGCTGGTGGTGACCCCCTACTATATCAAGGCCACCCAGAACGGGCTGGTGAAAATGTATAACATGATCGCCGACGCGGTTACGAAGCCCATTATCCTTTATAATGTGCCCTCCCGCACGGGGGTGAACATCGAACCGGAGACCTATGCCCGCCTAGCGGAGCACGAGAACATCGCCGCCATCAAGGAGGCCTGCGGCGATATCTCCAGGATCGCCTCCACCGCCGCCCTGACGGCGGGGAAGCTGGACCTCTATTCCGGCAATGACGACCAGACCCTGCCCATCCTATCTCTGGGGGGCAAGGGGGTCATCTCCGTGCTCTCCAATCTGCTCCCGGCGGAGACAAGCCGCATGTGCCGCCTGTGGTTCGAGGGGGACACGGCGGGGGCCACGGCGCTCCAGCTCCATTACCTGCCGCTGATCCACGCCCTGTTCAGCGAGGTCAACCCCATCCCCACCAAGGCCGCCATGTCCGCCATGGGCTTCTGCGAGAACTACCTGCGCATGCCCCTGACGCCCATGGAGGAAGCCCACAAGGAAAAGCTCTTCGCCCTCATGCGGGCGGAGGGGCTGCTGTAAGGGGGGCCTGGACGATGACGGGAGCTTTGAAACGGACGGCGGTCCTGCTGGCGGCGGCGCTGCTGCTGATGCTCCTCGCCCCCATGGCCGGGGCGGCGGACGTGCGCCTCAGCAGCCAGACCCTGAAGGTGAATGGACAAACGGTACAGTGCGGCGCCTACAACATTGACGGCAGCAACTACTTCAAGCTGCGGGACCTGGCCATGCTGCTGACGGACACCGGCAGCCGCTTCTCCGTGGACTATGACGCGGCGGCCAAAACCGTCCGGGTGGCAACAGGCCGGGCTTATTCCCCCGTCGGCGGCGAGCTGGAGGCGGGAGAGGAGCAGCCCGGGGAGGTCCGGCCCAGCGCCCAGACCATCCTTATCGACGGGGCGGAGCGCGGGGACCTGAGCGTCTGGAACATCGGCGGCAGCAACTATTTCAAGCTGCGGGACCTGGGGGACGCTCTGGGCTTTTTCGTGAACTATGACGAGGAGACCCGCACCGTGTACCTGCGCACCCGCTTCGACCCGGGGACGGCCCGGCTGACGGAAACGGCGGATGCGGGGCGGGCCTATCTGGACAGGATCGTTTTCCTGGGGGAGTGCACCACCTACGGCATCGGCTACTACTACCGCCACGGCTACACCGAGCTCTGCCCCGCTTCCCAGGTCTGGACCCCCAAGGAGGGGTATATGTATCTCTCCAAGCACGCCACAACGTTGATCAGCTACCCGCAGACCGGGGAACAGCTCTCCATCCCGGATTGCGCCCGCCGTGCCCGGCCGGAGATCCTCATCATCACCCTGGGGCTCAACGGCTTCGGCGCCTTCACCGAGACGAGCTACAAGGAGGCCTACCGCTCCCTGGTGCTGAGCATCCGGGAGGCCAGCCCCAATACGGAGGTCATCCTCAACACCATCTACCCCGTGGCGGACAGCTATGAATACCAGGCCACCATCAACAACGAGAAGATCGCCGTTTTCAACGGCTGGATAGAAAGCCTCGCGGAGGAGCTGGGCTGCCGCTTCCTCAATGGCTTCGAGGCCCTGGCGGCGGACGGCAAGCTGCCGGAAAACCTGCAGAACGGCGACGGCCTGCACCTTGCCGGGGAGGCCTACGCCAAGGTGATGCAGTATATAAGGACGCACGCTTTGATATTGGAGTAAGGAGCCGGATAAAGAAGGAGCGAGGGAATGTTCCCCCGCTCCTTTTTCGGTCCCAAATTCCAAATCGCAGCCCAACGAAGCGGCTGCAGTTTGGAGAGGAGGCCCGGCATCCACCGCCGGGTCTGCCGGGCGGGCGTTCCTTTCCCGCCCGGTCTGAGCCGGAATCTTCAAGCATTCGCGCCTGCGCGCCTGCGCCGTATTCCGGCGAATAAGGACGATTTACAGGTTGCCCTTTTTGTCGAAATACTTGTTGATGTTGAAGGTGCCCAGCTCGCGGCCCACGGCGCCGGTGACATTCAGACTGATGCCGCTGTGGCTGACGCCGAAGAAGAAGCCGCTGTCGTGCAGGAGCTGGGGATTGATGACCACCAGGCCCTGCATGCCGTTGCAGTTCTCCTCCACCCACTGGAAGATGTAGGCGTCGTCACGGAGCTTGATGTAGTAGCAGGGGCTGGACCAGGTGGCGCCGCCGG
>JAEEGL013558168.1_pt1 | contig 12907 bp, 5 predicted proteins | sample 9134231 | NCBI WGS metagenome assembly JAEEGL01 (sample SAMN16246548, study PRJNA631951) | gut metagenome | biome: gut microbiome; feature: rumen; material: fiber-attached | host: Bos | place: Iran: Karaj | collected 2018-10 | reverse complement strand
GTGCAACGCGAAAGTGCAACATACGTTTGTCCGCCCGTGAATGCCCCGCCAGCAAAATCAATGACCACTCGACTAAACGTGAGTCCCTGGCTGCGGTGAACCGTCAGTGCCCATGCAGGTTTGAGAGGTAGCTGTGAGAAAGAACCAAGAACTTTCTCCTCCACCTTCTTCTCCTTCTCGTTATAGGAGTATTGCATGTTCTCCCAGATTTCCCATTCCACCTGCATCTCGGATCCATTTTCAAGAGCCACATAGACCGATTGATCACTTAAACGTGTTACTCGACCGATAGTACCGTTACACCATCTACCTTGTTTATCGTTTCGGATAAAGATGACCTGTGCACCCTCTTTCAACGCCAGTTGGAAAGCAGTCGGCAAACTGTTCTCCGGGAAATCGCCCTCAATGACACCCTCATAAACAAATTCAGGCGTCTTTAATGCTTTCATGTGCTCATCGTTGATGGAGTCCACCGTATCACGACGAGTGGCCAACGTGATGGCAAATTCACCGTTTACCTCTTGATAATCAGGATTGCAACGCAGATTAAGGCGACTCATATCGGCAGGTGTGGCACGATTGATGCGCACACGATCAAGCAAGGCAATGAAGTCACTATCACTCTGGCGGTAGATTTTGCGCAACTCTATAGGAACAAGATTAATCTGTTCAAAGGCACGCGCATTGAAAAAGAAGAAATTCCTGTAGTACCGCCGCAGGATATCTCGCGTGTCATGAGTAACCACCGGCTCCAACTGGAAGATGTCTCCCACAAACAGCAACTGTTTCCCGCCAAAAGGTTCGCGCATATTGCCCGAATATACCCGCAGTACACGGTCCACAAAGTCAATAATATCGGCACGCACCATTGAAATCTCATCAATGATAATGAGTTCCAACTGCTGGATGAGTTTGACCTTCTCCTTGGTGTAACGCAGCATCTTGCGCATCCTCGCAGGATTGGCATAGTCCGGGTCATCGGGAACCATGGGCTTGAACGGAATCTTGAAGAAGGAATGCATCGTCTGTCCACCCACGTTGACAGCAGCAATGCCCGTCGGTGCCAGCACCACGGTTTTCTTCTTGGTATTGTCACGGATGTATTTCAGGAAAGTGCTCTTACCCGTTCCTGCCTTCCCGGTAAGGAACACCGAACGGTGGGTATGTTGCAACACATCCCAAGCATCCTGAAATTCAGGATTGTTGAGGTCAATATTTTGCAGTTCGTCGTTGGCCACAAGTTCCCTGCAATAAGGACGTTAATCAAGTTTGAGGACAGCAAGGAATGCCTTCTGAGGCACTTGAACAGTACCGATCTGCTTCATGCGCTTCTTACCGGCTTTCTGCTTCTCGAGCAGTTTGCGCTTACGGCTCACGTCACCACCGTAGCACTTGGCGGTCACATCCTTGCGCACCTGTTTCACCGTTTCGCGAGCGACAATCTTGGCACCGATAGCCGCCTGGATGGCAATGTCATACTGCTGACGCGGAATCAGTTCCTTGAGTTTTTCGCACATGCGACGACCCAACGATACCGCATTGTCCACATGCGTCAGTGTGCTCAGGGCATCTACGGGCTGACCGTTAAGCAGGATATCCAGCTTGATCAGCTTGGACTCGCGGTAGCCGTTGATATAATAATCAAACGAAGCGTAGCCCTTACTGATGCTCTTGAGTTTGTCATAGAAGTCAATCACAATCTCACCCAAGGGAATATCAAAGGTCAGCTCCAGACGGTTGCCTGAGATGTATTCCTGTTTCACCAATTCACCACGCTTGGAAAGACACAGGGTGATAATGGGGCCCATGAATTCACTCTGGGTAATGATGGAAGCGCGGATATAGGGTTCCTCAATATGCTCAATGATAGCGATATCAGGCAAGCCAGCCGGGTTGTGCACCTCGGTCATGTTACCCTTCTTATCATACACCTTATAGGATACGTTGGGCACGGTGGTTATCACCTCCATGTTAAACTCACGACTCAAGCGCTCCTGCACGATTTCCATGTGCAACAAGCCCAGGAAGCCACAGCGGAAACCAAAGCCCAGTGCCACCGACGACTCGGGAGTAAACGTCAAAGCCGCATCGTTGAGCTGCAGTTTCTCCAATGAGGCGCGCAAGTTCTCAAAATCCTCGGGATCAATAGGATAAACACCGGCAAACACCATCGGCTTTACTTCCTGGAAGCCCTCAATGGCTTTCTCGCAAGGTCGCTGCACATGGGTAATGGTATCACCCACCCTAACCTCGGTTGAGTTCTTAATACCCGAGATGATATAGCCCACATTGCCGGCGGAGAGGCGATCACACGGCTGCTGGCGCAGCTTGAGCACGCCCAATTCATCGATATTATACTCCTTCTCGGTGTTGACAAACTTCACAAAGTCGCCCTTAGCGATAGCGCCGTTCAATATCTTGAAATAAACGATAATGCCACGGAAAGAATTGAATACCGAGTCAAAGATCAGCGCCTGAAGCGGGGCCTCGGGATTGCCCTCGGGAGCGGGTATGCGGTCAACGATGGCATCCAGGATAGCGGGCACGCCTTCACCCGTGCGTGCACTGCAACGGATGATGTCACTGGGGTCACAGCCCAAGAGTTCCACGATCTCGTCCTCCACCTCGTCGGGGTGAGCGCTGTCCATGTCAATCTTATTGATGACAGGGATGATTTCCAGGCCATTGTCAATGGCCATATAAAGGTTGGAAATCGTCTGAGCCTGTACACCCTGAGTAGCATCCACCACCAGGAGGGCACCTTCACAGGCGGCAATCGAGCGTGACACCTCATAGGAGAAGTCCACGTGTCCCGGGGTGTCAATCAGGTTAAGAGTATATTTCTGGCCATCCTTCAGGTAATCCATTTGAATGGCATGGCTCTTAATGGTAATGCCGCGCTCGCGCTCAAGGTCCATATCATCAAGCACCTGGGCCTGCATATCCTTGCCGGCTACAGTATTGGTGACCTCAAGCAGGCGGTCGGCTAATGTACTCTTGCCGTGGTCAATGTGAGCCACGATGCAGAAGTTGCGTATTGTCTTCATTCCGATAGGTGATGTCGTGTTTTTTTGTTTCTGGGGTGCAAAGATAGTGATTTTTTTCTACACATTTATTATTTCATGCTGCAAACCGAAAACTTTGTTTTACCTTTGCGAGTGAAAATCAACAATCAACACAAGATGAAAAGAATATTCGTTTTATTTGCCCTTATACTTGCCATGGCAAGTGGTGCTGCCGCGACTACTGTCGAAGAACTGAGAACACCTGATGTAACGGGACTCAACGTGACTGCCCAAGAGATGGAGGCACTAAAGTTCCTGTATGCCTACATGCCGCTGGCCGATGTAACAGACTACACGGTCCAATTCCATCTGGAGAATGTTCGCGCCACATTTGAAGCCCGCGAACAGATGCCATGGGGCAAAAAAGTACCCGAGTTGCTGTTCAACCACTTCGTCTTGCCTTTGCGCGTCAACAACGAGGCACTTGACATGTCAAGGCCAGTATTCTTCAAGGAATTGAAAGAACGCGTGGCAGGTATGAACATGGAAGAGGCCATCCTTGAGGTTAACCACTGGTGCCATGAGCATGTGACTTATCAGCCCAGTGACCAACGCACGTTGTCACCCTTGGCATGCATGAATACCGCCATCGGGCGTTGTGGTGAGGAATCCACTTTTACCGTCGCCGCCCTGCGTTCCATCGGTATTCCTGCCCGTCAAGTTTATACTCCGCGGTGGGCACATACCGACGACAATCATGCTTGGGTCGAGGCTTGGGCCAATGGAAAATGGCATTTTCTGGGCGCTTGTGAGCCCGAAGCCGTGCTGGATCTAGGTTGGTTCAATGCTCCCGCTTCGCGCGCACTGCTGATGCATACCCGTGCCTTTGGTGACTACAAGGGTCCAGAGGAAGTGATGTCACGCACCCGCAATTTCACTGAAATCAACCTTATCGGCAACTATGCCGCCACGGCTTCTACCCAAGTCCAGGTACTGGACAAAACAGGTTCTCCTGTCAAGGGTGCACGTGTGGAATTCCGCATCTATAACTATGGCGAATTTTATCCCGCTGCCACCAAATACTCTGACAAGAATGGTAAAGCATCGCTGACGGCCGGTAAGGGCGACATGCTCGTGTGGGCCAGCAAGGACGGCTGGTATGGATACCGCAAGGTAACCTTCGGCAAGGACAGTGAAGTTGACGTTATTCTTAACAAGAGTAACGCCAAAAAGGCTTCTCCGACTTACGAAACCATCGATATCGTACCTCCTGTAGAGAAAGCGAACTTGCCTAAGGTCAGTCCTGAAATGGCGGCCAACAACAAGTTGCGCTTTGCCCGTGAGGATTCTATCCGCAGGGCCTATATGGCAGCTTCATTCATCACACCAGAAAAGGCACAAGAGACCTGTCCTCTTGCAGCTGAATATCTCGTCAAAGCCCGCAGCAATTGGCGAACCATCCTGGACTTTGTGAACAATCATCCCAATCATGCCGATCGTGTCATGGGTATTCTCAAGGGACTTAACGAAAAGGACATGCGAGATGTGCCGATGTCGATTCTCGAAGACGCATTCAACGCACGCAGCAACCAGCTGGGACAGCGAGTGGAATATGAGATGATTACGTCACCATTCAAGTGTGAATTGCAAAATGCCTTTGATGAAAAGACCTCACAACAGATGCGCAATGACCCCACTAGGCTTGTGGCCTGGGTTCGCGACAACATTAGTATTCATCCTGAGGAAAATGCCCTTCATATCGCCCAAACTCCCATGGGCGTGTGGCGATCAAGAGTCGCTGACGGCAGGGGTCGTGACATCTTCTTTGTAGATTTGGCGCGTTCACTCGACATTGATGCTCGCATGGATCCCGTTACCGGCAAGGTGCAATACCGCACCGGAGGTGACTGGCAGGACGTGAACTTTGAGGCTGTTGAACAGAAGAATGCCCAGACCGGCATCCTTAAACTGCGCTATACCCCTACCCGAATCCTCGATGACCCGAAGTACTATCACCACTTCACGCTTTCACGCATCCTCGATGACGGTACTACCCAACTGCTGAATTATGACGAGGGAGACTCTGGTCTTGAGGAAGGTTCCTCATGGAGCAACACCTTCCAAAACGGGACGACACTTGATGCCGGCACCTATATGCTCACCAGCGGCACCCGTGCCGCCAGCGGTAAGGTACTCGTAGCCAATCGCATTTTCGCGGTCAATCCCGGCGAGACCACAACTATCAATCTGACCATGAGACAAAGTGATGATATTGTGGCGGTTATAGGTAACTTCAATTCAGAGTCCAAATTCCAATTACTTGATAAGGAGTTGAAGCCCGTGGCTGGTGACAACGTCAGCATCCTGTCACAGACCGGTCGCGGTTACTTCATCGTCGGCATTTTGGGCGTTGGACAAGAGCCTACCAATCATGCTATGCGTGATATTGCCAAGATGAGCGACATGCTCAATCAATGGGGACGACCGATGGTGCTGCTGTTTGAAAACGAGGCAGAGGCTCAGAAGTATCGTCAGGAGAATTACGGCACCTTGCCCAAGAACATCGTTTACGGCATCGATACCGATGGCAGTATCCGCCACCATATCGCCCAGGAGATGAAACTGATGAACGAGACCCAGTTGCCCATGTTCATTCTTGCCGACACATTTAATCGTGTAATGTTCTGTTCACAAGGCTACACTATCGGACTGGGTGAACAGTTCAATAAAGTCATCAATAATTTGGGAAATTAGGCTTTAGGCGTTAGGTCTTAGGCTTTAGGGAAAGAACATTGGAAATCAGAATGAAAGATCTGATTGATCAACTCAGGGCGAAGCATAAGTTGGCACCCGAAGGCTATCGTGCATTGCTCACGATGCGTGATCCACAGGACGTAGAGTATCTGATGGAACAGGCGCGTGAGGTAGCACAAGCGCGATTTGGCAAGGGTATCTTCGTGCGTGGGCTCATCGAGTTGACCAACGTGTGCCGCAACGATTGTTTGTATTGTGGTATTCGCCGCAGCAATTCCAATGTTTCCCGCTACACCCTCACACGGGAGCAGGTTCTGGACAGTTGTGAACAGGGTTATAAGATTGGTTTCCGCACCTTTGTGCTGCAGGGCGGCGAATGGGGAGAGGAACGTTCAACGTGGATTGCCGACCTTATTCGAGACATCAGGCAACGATGGCCGGAATGTGCCATTACTTTGTCACTGGGCGAGCACACTCGCGAGACCTATGCCATGTGGCGTGAAGCTGGAGCCGACCGCTATCTGTTGCGCCATGAGACCCATAACGAAATACTTTACAGCCTGTTACATCCCGAAGGCATGACCATTCAGCACCGGCTGCAGTGCCTGGATTGGCTCAAGGAATTGGGATTTCAAGTAGGAGCCGGGATTATGGTGGGGTCACCGTTCCAGAGCCTTAACAGTATTGTTGAGGACATTATGTATCTGGTGGATTTCAAGCCTCACATGATAGGCATCGGGCCATTTATTCCCCAGCACGAGACCCCGTTTTCCCGCTTCCCTGCTGGTTCGGTCGACCTGACAGCACGTTTGTATGCTATCCTGCGTTTAGCGCTTCCCTTTGCACTCATTCCCAGCACAACCGCCATGGCAACCCTGTCACCCGATGGCCGATTGCGTGGCATTCTTGCCGGGGCTAATGTTGTCATGCCCAATCTGTCACCTGCCGACAACCGTGCCAAATATGCCCTGTATGACAATAAGGCATCCTTTGGAGCAGAATCGGCTCAAGGCATAAAAAAACTGGTTGATGAATTGTCCTCAATCGGCTACCACATCGACTGGTCCCGAGGCGATTTCCCAAACTCATAAAACCAAGAAACAGGTCCACTGGTCAGTGAACCTGTTTCTTGTGATAGCCTTGACTGGAATTACAGCAGGGCGTCGATCTTGGCAGCAAGAGCGTCGCGGGTAATCGTACCCACATGCTTGTCTACCATCTTGCCTTCCTTGTCAAAGAACAGCAAGGTGGGAATGTTGCGGATGCCGTATTCAACACCCAGCTCATCACCCTCGTCAACGTCATACTTACCGATGATAGCACGATCTCCATAGGCTTCGGTCAAATCCTCGATGATAGGAGCGATGCTGCGGCAGGGACCGCACCAGGGAGCCCAGAAGTCAATCACAACGGGTTTCCCCGATTCCAGAAAACTCTTGTAGTTAGCGTCATTAATTACTGTAGCCATTGCTTTTTCTTGTTGTGTAGCCTCGCCGTGGCGGGGCGTTTGGTTAATGAATTGATGATGTTTATTACTGATATTTCGTTTTGCAAATATAGTGCCAAACGGCATTTACTGTCAAACTGGAGCATTGACCTTGAACTTGAGGTCGGCTTCTCTCATGCTTTCCATCAAGTGTTTGTCAACAGCAATCGGCTTTTTGGAGCGCAACATGACATAATTACCGCTCTTCTGGTCCTTCATGCGGAAATAGAGGTCACAACGGTTGTCACTGGGAATGCCGAGGTACTGTTTCAGGAAATCAACATTACTCAGGTCGCTGTCCCTGAGCGTGATGACAATATTGTTCACCATCTTACCCTTGAGATTCTCAAGCAGGTCAATCGTGTGGACATTAAAGCGCACATTGTCACCATAGCCTCGCTCAAAGGCTCCCTTAACAACGATGGCAAGCCCTTGAACGCCATAGTTCCTAAAGTCGACAAACTTGTTTCCAAACAGCATAAACTCAAACGAGCCGGAATAGTCTTCAATCTTGAGGATGCCGAACTGGTTGCCTTTTTTACCCATGCGTTCCTGAAAATCCACCACGAGGCCACCCATTGTGAGTTCGCGGTCCAGCTGGTTGCTATGAGTATTTACCTCGGCAAGCGGCGTGTCACAGCCGTAGGTCACTTCCATGTAGTAAGGATCAAGAGGATGGGCCGACAGATACATGCCCACCAGCTCACGCTCGCGGTTGAGCCGCTCCAGCTGTGACCACTGTTCGGCTTTGGGAATTACGGGAGTAGCCACCTCGATTGCGCCAAAAGCGCCAAAGAGCGAATTCTGCATCTCTTGCTGGCTGGCCTGATATCGCTGACCGAATCGCATGAGCGTCTCACTGAAGCTTTCTCCACGGGGATTCACCTCAAAGAAGTCTTCACGCTTGATTTCCTTGAAGTCGTCAAATGCGCCAGCCAGTGCCATCGATTCCAGCGCCTTGCGGTTGCAGGCACGCTGGTCGATGCGCTGTACAAAGTCAAAGATATCTTTATAGGTACCGTTCTTGTCACGTTCCTCGACGATGGAATCCACACAACCGCCGCCAACGCCCTTGATGCCTGCGAGACCGAAACGGATGCGTCCGTCCTTGGTAGCACTGAAGTTCTTATAACTCTCGTTGATATTGGGTCCGAGGACCTCGATACCCATCGAGCGGCACTCATCCATATACTTGGACAGTTTCTCCACATCATTGAGGTTACTGCTCAACACGGCAGCCATGTATTCACTCGGATAGTTGGCCTTGAGATAGGCGGTCTGATAGGCCACCCAACTGTAGCAGGTGGCATGTGACTTGTTGAATGCGTAGGAAGCGAACTTTTTCCAGTCTTCCCAAATCTTGTTGAGCACCTTCTTGTCATGGCCGTTCTTCTCGCCGCCCTCATAGAAGAGGGCCTCGAGCTCGTTCATCTTGTCTATCTGCTTCTTACCCATCGCCTTGCGCAGCGTGTCGCTTTGACCACGGGTGAAGTTTGCCAGCTGTCGGGACAACAGCATGACTTGCTCCTGATAGACCGTGATGCCGTAAGTCTCTTTCAGGTACTTCTCCATGCAGGGGATATCATACTCGATGGCTTCCCTACCCTGCTTGCGGTTGATGAACTGCGGGATATAGTCCATGGGGCCCGGGCGATACAGGGCATTCATCGCAATCAGATCCTCAAAACAGGTGGGATGCAACTCGATGAGGTACTTCTGCATACCTGCCGACTCAAACTGGAACGTGCCCGCTGTCTTGCCCTTGCAGTACAGTTCATAGGTCTTGGCATCATCCACGGGGATTTTCTCGATATCGATGTCAATACCGTGGTTCAGTTTGATGTTAGCCAGCGCCTCCTTGATGATGGAGAGGTTTTTCAGTCCCAGGAAGTCCATCTTGATCAAGCCAGTACTCTCGATGACACCGCCCTCATACTGTGTCACGATGATGCGTTCGCCATCGCTGTCGGTAGCGGTGCTTACAGGTACCCAGTCGGTAATATCATCACGTCCGATGATTACACCACAGGCATGGACACCGGTGCTGCGGACACTGCCTTCCAACTTCTCGGCAAAACGGATGGTCTCGCCCACACGGGGATCCTCATTCTCCAGCTCGGCGCGGAAAGGCTCGAAGCAATTGAGGCAGTTCTTCACCGTAATCTTGTATTTCTTGCCGGGCTTTTCCTCGGGCATATCGTTAGGCGTCGAGGGGATGAACTTGGCAAGACGGTTGCTCTCGGCTATCGAGAGGTCTTCGACACGTGCCACGTCCTTGATGGCGCTTTTGGCAGCCATGGTGCCATAGGTGACGATATGTGCCACCTTCTCGGCACCGTATTTCTCGGTCACATAGTTGAGGACAGCAGCACGGCCGTCATCGTCAAAGTCGGTGTCGATATCGGGCAGGGAGATACGGTCAGGATTCAGGAAGCGCTCAAACAGCAGGTCATACTTCATCGGGTCGATCTTGGTGATGCCCAAGCAATAGGCGACTGCCGAGCCCGCAGCCGAGCCACGGCCGGGACCCACCGAGCAACCCAGCTTGGGTGCCATCTTGATGTAGTCCTGCACGATGAGGAAGTAGCCCGGAAATCCCATGTTCTTGATGGTCTCCAGCTCAAAGTCGATGCGCTCACGGTGCTCCTCGTCGAGGTCGGGCCAGCGCTCCTTAGCTCCTTCATAGACCAGATAGCGCAAGTAATCGTCCTCGTTGTCAAAGCCGTCGGGCAAGGGGAAGTCGGGCAAGATGGGTGCATGGTCAATGCTATAGATCTCTATCTTGTCGAGAATCTCGTCGGTGTTCTGCAAGGCCTCGGGGATGTCGGCAAACACCTCATTCATCTCCTCTTGGGTCTTGAACCACTCCTGCTTGCTGTAGAGCATCACGTTCTCGTCGTTGAGTTTGCGACCTGTCGAAACACAAATCAGGCGCTCGTGGGCATCGGCGTCCTCCTCGTTGACAAAGTGGGAATCGTTGGTGCAGATGAGTTTGATATCCAGCTCGCGGGCAAACTTGATCAGGGCATCATTGACCAGGCACTGTTTCTCGTAGGTCTCATGATTGGCACGAGCCACGGTCGCCTTGTGGCGCTGCAGCTCCAGATAATAGTCATCGCCAAAGACACGCTTGAACCACTGAATCGTCTCCCGCGCCTGGTTCATCTGGCCGCCCATGATCAGCTGCGGCACCTCACCACCCAGGCACGCCGAGCAGCAGATGATACCCTCGTGGTATTTCTCCAGCTCGCTGTGGTCGGTACGAGGATGGAAATAGAAGCCCTCGGTCCAGGCATGGGACACGATCTTGATCAGGTTCTTGTAGCCCTGCAGATTCTTGGCAAGCAGGATGAGGTGATTACCGTTGTCGCGCTTGTCGCTGCGGTCGTTGCGGTCATGCCAGGCGACATAGACCTCACAGCCGAAGATGGGTTTGAACTTCTCACCATCGCTACGCTTCTTGTTGAGCTTACCGACGTAGTCGTGAAACTCCTTGATGCCATACATATTGCCGTGGTCGGTAATCGCCATGCCACGCATGCCGTCGGCTATCGCCTTATCGACCAGAGCCTTGACAGGTGCCATGCCGTCAAGGATGGAGTATTGTGAGTGTACGTGCAAGTGTACAAAAGGTATCATTGCTCTTTTTCTTTGAGTGTTAGGTTTTAACGTCGTGAGAGAGATTTACTTTTGCCTAAAACTAGGGATTGTAAAATTACTCCTTTTTTCCCAATCAGCAATAAAAAAGTTATTAACAATGAACCATGACACGCAAAAAAAGAAAAAATGGAAAAATGAAAATCGCCCCAAAGTTCACGGGATGTGATGAGCCGACAGATGGTAACTATCGTGTGGCTAGAAGTTGAAGTGGAGCTGGATGCGGACGCCGTGGCGGTCGGTGCCGGCATGGTCGCGGTAGTTGAGGCGCCATACATAATCCACTCGCAGAATCGTCAAGATATTGTCAAGCCCGACCCCTGCTTCGAGATAGGGCTTGCCAGCCATGGGTTGGCACAGCACATCGCCGGGGAAGAGAAAGATGTCACGATTACCGTGCGCATCTACCCCCTGCAGCGCCTTGTTAGGGTTGTTCTTATCGCTGAGGCTACCCCACAGGCCGCGCAGGGTCAAGACCTCGCGCAACCGCAATTTCTTGATCAGCGGCAGACGGTTCATCAGCACGCCGTTGCCCCAATAGGTCAAGTCCCAAGACAAAGCCTGGTCGTTGATGAACTCCATGGGTTTCATCAGGGCATAGCTCTCGGGCTGGATCGTATAGGAAAGGTTGACATTGGGCAACAGCAGGTCGGGGTAAGCCACGCGGCTCCACACCTTCTCCCCCTTGACGATGACATCGGCATAACCGAAGGCCGAGAACCAGAAACGCTTCTGCAGCGCCAACTCGGTCTTATTGACCTCATAACGGCTGCCCATAAATCCCCGTGGCATATAGACCTGGGTGAGCGTGATGATGGGGGCATCCATATTGATGGGGATGCGGTAGGAACGCGCCTGGTAGAAGGTTTCGCCCGGAGCGAAGCGCAGCTGCGCGGTGAAGCCCGCCTGGTTATAGCGCTTGTGGGAAATGCCATCGAGGTCGGTAAAGGGGACATACTGTGTCGCCTCATGGATGTTGTGCTCGATGCCAAGGGCAATAGAGAAGTGGTTGTACCACTCGTGTCGGTATTCCAGGCGTGTCGTGCGCAAGTACTGCATCCTCACGTCCTTGTGGCGCTTGAGGGTGAGGAAGACATTGTCCGGATTGGTATAGAGGTAGTGCTGTGCCAACTTATCGACGTCATAGCGGTGAGTGAGGCGCAGGCTGTGGATGGGAAATTCCTGATCCATTGATTTCTTGGGCGTGAAAGAGTACTCCAGTGACCCCATGTACTTGAACTTCCTATCCCGGGTGCCGTAAGCCACATAGGTGCGGGCAAACCAGTGCCGGCTCAGGTTGACGTTGGTCATTCCGCCCAAACGCAGGCGCACGCCCTCCAACGAATTGCCGCTGATGGTCGTGTTCAAGGGTCCTAGGTCAAACTTGCTCACCTTCGCCGTCGGGAGATAACCGTTGACCAATACCACGACGACCTGCTCTGCCCAATAGAACCACCGTGAACCGCGCAAGCGCTGCATGAGATTCTTCATCGTTGTAGTGGTGGTGCGCACGCCAGCAGGGCGATATTCCTGCCAGAACTCATCAGGCATGAAAGCGGCGCTCGCCTCGACCGTCTGCTCAGCCTTATTGCTGAAGACGCCCCCCTCGGGCCGCTCAAAGTTGTGGTCACGGTAAGTGGTCTCACGACGGGCAAACATGACGGGAAGGCTGGAAAGCAACTTGAGGCTCACCTCGACATTGTCACGCACCTTGAGACGCGACCCGTTAAGGGCGCGTTCAAAGTCCTGCTCGATGCTCATGCTCTCCACGTAGTTGAGGTTGATGTCGTAAGGCACGCCCATCGACACGCGCTTGATGAACATGGTTGTATCCTCGAGTGAGACATAGAGGCGCCCCAGGAAACCGAAAGTCTGCGGCGTGAACGGCACGAAACTCAAGACGGCACAGCGCTCGCCGTCAACCATCACCGTGTCATTGAGGTAGAACTTGTAGAAATCCACAGCAATGCGTGACAAGGGGCTGACAAAACGGTTGCTCAGCAAG
>JAEEGL012782663.1_pt1 | contig 12907 bp, 10 predicted proteins | sample 9134231 | NCBI WGS metagenome assembly JAEEGL01 (sample SAMN16246548, study PRJNA631951) | gut metagenome | biome: gut microbiome; feature: rumen; material: fiber-attached | host: Bos | place: Iran: Karaj | collected 2018-10 | reverse complement strand
TTTATAAATTATTCTTGTGATAATAATCATGAAAATAAAGTTGAAATAACACAATTTTTTCAAAATAATGTTAAAAATAAAATAAGTAAAGATAAAAACTCAGAATTTGAACTATCAAAATATAATAAGATAAAACAAAAATTAGAATCTTTTTCATATAACAACTTCAAATTAATTAAAGAAATTGGAATATTATTGATATGAGACATTTTATTTTCAAGTTTTTTAATTAATTGAGGATTTGTTGTTTTGATTTTTGTTTTTCAAATTCTAAAAAGAATATTATGCTTAATATTAATAAATTTGCATTAATTTACCCTTTAATAATTCTGATATATAGCCTATAAGAACATAAGATTAAAAAATCATATATTATATTTTAAAAAATGAAATGAAATTAAAATAATTTATAGAAAATATTAAAGAATATTTAAATAAAATAATAAAAGTAATTATTGAGAATTCAAATGTTACAACTACTATAAAACTCTTTTAAATTTAAATATTGCTTTTGATGGAATGATTTTTCTGTAAAATCTTTAATAAATCTAGAGATAATAATATATATCAGTTTAATTGTATTGTAAACATTTCAAAAATGATTTTTAAATTATTTTTATTATTTGATTTAATTCAACCTCATTTAAAGGTCATTTCTCAAATATTGATATTATTATCTTTATTTTTGAATTAGAAAATAATAAGTATGAAACATTCAAAATGGACTTAATAATTATACATACAAATTTAATGATAGAAAATAAAAGTATATTATTATATAATGTAATAAGAGTTCTGAGTAGTTATTTAATTCCTTTTTTTTTTGTCATTTATTAGAGTTTTTTTAATTTGAAAATTAAAATAATTTAAATATTATTTTTTATTTTGAAAGTATTATTTCTTCTTCAATAAATACAACAAAAATTGCTCTTGAAATGTCTGAATGAATAATGGTTAATTTTTTATCCCATATGTTTATTTTATACTTTTTTTGTTTCAGTCAGAATTTTCTAAAACTAATTTATTTTTATATTTTTTTATTAAATGATAATATTTTTTTAAAAATAGAATGTAAAAGATTTATTTTTTTAGGAATAATTTGTTATATATATTATAAAAATTAATTATAAATTAATTATAGGAGATAAATAAGAATATTTCCATTATTAACTTAATTCAATGAAATCATAAAAAATTGAATTTTCAGAGAAGTCTTCTAATTCTATATTTTCTTCTTTTGAACCATAATAAAAATGTCCATAAGAAAAAATTTTATTTTCAATTTCAGATATTTCAACCTGTCTACTTAAAATTTCATAAATTAAACTAATAACTATATTCATTAACTTTTTTGCTTTATTTATTTTTTCTTTTTTATCTATATAACAAATTATTTCTCCAAAGTCAATGATTATCTCATCAGATAATCCTCTGAAATGTTTTATTATTCTATAAACATTTCCACTTAAATTTAATGTTAATTTATTTTCTTTTAAAATATCATTTTCTTCTGAAAATGAATTAACAATAAACCAAAATTTATCATTTAAATTTTCTTCATTTTTATTATTTTTTTTAAAATCAAAATAAATTTTATTAATTATATCTGAAAATGAAGTATTATTTTTGAGTATTATATTTTTTAAATCATAAGGTAATATATTATTATAATATTTTTCAAAATCAAAAACATTTCTAATCACATAATTTTCAGCATATTTTTCCCCTTTTAATTTTATTAAATTTTTTCTTAAATTCATTATACAATGCCAATTAAATAGTTCTTTCATTTCTTTTATTTTTTCGTCTTTTTTTTCAATATAATCTCCAATTGTATTTTGAACAGAACTATTCACATCAATTATTTTATTTGAAATATCATTAAATTTTTTATCAAAATCAATATCATCTAATTTATTCACTAAATTTTTAATTTGAGTTGTAGCAATATCTCTATAAATTATATCATCTATATTATTTCCTGAAAATTCTTGTTTAAAATTAGTAATACTAAAAGTTTCATCATTGGTTTTTGAAAAATTATCAAATTGATAAATTTCATTTTCAATTTTTTGTTTGTTTGAATTTTTAAAAATTTCTTTTTTTTTAGAAGGCTCTGTTTGACTCAAAGAATTAATTTCTACTTCTCTGATATTCTCACTATTTGAATGAATAGGTTTTTTCATTTGGTAATTCTTTGATCTATTATGAAAATTAACAATATTATAATAATTCTTATAATTATTTGACATTATTAATTTCAAAAATTAATTGTTTTATGCAATGATATTGTACAATTAAAAATTTAAAAATATTTATTTCAATTTAAATTTATATGGTATAATTAAATAAAAAATAAGTATATTATTAAATTTAAATATATATTCTAAAATCAAAATATTTAATTTATAGGTAATTTTTGTTCTTTTGATAACCAATTTTAATACAAATGGAATAAAATATTTATATTTAATTTTTAATTTTATCTCCTTCTTCAATATCATTTTGGCAAATAACATGCTATATTATATTGTAAATTATTCTAAATAATGATATAATATTGTTTCTTTTCCTGCATTTTCTTATTTATAAAATTTCAGCTTTTTCTTTATATTCTATGTTATTGTTTTTGAAATTTGTGTTTTGATTTACTCATTGATTAACTTGATTTTTTATTTTTCTTTTATTTTTTTTATATATATTAAGATGATTTATAAATTAACAAGTCTTTATTTCATTTTTTCTTTTTTATTAATTAAATCGCTGAATAATTTATATTCCATTTTTCTTTTTGATGAAAATATCTTTTAAAAATAAAAAAGGATTTTTCTTTTTATTTTTTTTCCTATTTCCATATTCTCTCTTATTGTAATAATTAAATTTATTTTAATTATAATTTTTAAATGTCAGATGATGATAATTTAGAATTAAGGAAAAAATTCATAGAATTATTGCAAAAATTAACTGTTAATGATACAAAAGATACATCATATTCTCAATTAAAAAATATAATAAAAGAAAATTCGAATGATAAATCATTAAGAGTATATTTAAATTCATTAATGACATTTAATACAAACTCAATAAATGCTAAGGAAAGAATAACAATATTATTCGGCTATATCGCTAATATTTATAGGACAAATTTGTTAGATCCTTTAGATAATCCAAAATCATTAATTAAAACAATTAATAGAATTGTTACTCATTTAAGAAATAATACTTTTAAAACTAATGATTATATTATACAAAAAGCTTGTTCTTATTCTATTCTTGAATTATTAAATTTATGTATGGATAAAAATGATAGAGATAATTTAAATAAAATCTTTGTTGAACCTTTTGTTTATAATATAGTTAATAATAGTAATGCTTATGTTAAAAATGCTTGTTGTATTTATTTAAACGATTTAATATTTCTTATTAAAGATAAAAGTAAAAGTTCTTTAATAATTTTTGATTTGATAATAAATGAAAATAATTTTATAAATGATGTTATTCTTAAAATAAATGTTAATCAATATGAAAATGAATATTTATATGAATGTTTATATAACCTTATTAATTTTTATGAATTTGAATTTTTTGAAAGTAAAATTAATGCTATAATAAAAAAATTTCTTCAAATATTAGATAAAAAAAATAATTTAAAACCAGGAACAATAATAAATTGTGTAAATATTTTAGCTTTATTAGGAAAAAAAATGAAAAAAAGAAAAAAGCAAATTGATCATTTAGTATCAGTAATCCAATTATTAACAAGTTATACAAGTCATAGAAATAAAAATGTAAGAGAAAGTGTAAAAAAAGCTTTAAAAATATTAAATAATAACATTGAAAATAATGAAGAAGATAAATCTTCTTCTATTATAAGTGATTTTGTTGAACCAAGTTTCAAAAAACCTAATTCAAAGAAATATAATGTTCATAATAATATTAATCAATTACCTAAATTAACTGAAAGAAGAATTCAAAAATATAGTATTAAAAATTTTAATCCAATACAAACTAATAATTATTTTCCAAATAATAATAATATATATGATTTTAAAGAAGAAATTAAATTTGATGAAAATATGATAAAACCAAATGATTACAATAATAATAAGTTTACGAACAATATATTTAATTTCAATGATGAAATTAATTTTGAAGGAAAGAATTTAAAACCAGTTAATTATAATAATAATAATAATTATATTAATAATAGGAATTTTAATGTATCAACAACAGAAATTGATGAAAGTGAAAATAATGAAATAAAAAAACCAAATGAAAACGATTATACTTTTCAACTGATAAATACTTCAGATATAATAGATAAATTTAATAATATTAAAACAAATTTATATGATTGTGAAAAGAAAATAAATTCAAAATTATATAGGGTTGAAAATAGATTAATTAGAGCTACTAATTCAATAGAGGAAAATTTATATAGTATTTATAAACATCATAATAATATTTTAGATGAAACATTAGTTGATGAAGAAGAAAAAGAAGATTTTATTACTTCACTTAATTATTTAAATAAGAATGATTATGAACAGGCTTTTGAAAATATTCTAGGAGATGATATTTATTTAATTAGACTTTTAATTATATCAAGAAGCCATTTAGATGATTTAAAAGTCTCAAAAGAATTGTTTAAAAAAATAATTTTGAGATTAAGTAAAATTTATAAATCTCATTTTATTGAAAATATATTATTTAATACAATTCAATATATAGATCATGATATTTTAACTTATGATAATAATCTTTTAGGTAATGATTTAATAAATACAATGAATGAAATTAAGCAATTTAAAGATGAAAGTATTCAAAGTAAAGCCAATTTTTTTACTAATTTAACCTATAATTTGTATAATAATAAATATAATTAATTTTTTAACTTTTATTGAATTTAAAATCAATAGTATTCATAAGATAATAATTAATAAAAAAAATAATTTAATAGTATGAAATTTTATAAATATTGAGTTACTCACATTTTTTTTATTTATGATTACAACAATGAGAAACGAAGAAAAAAATCAATTGATAATTAATAAGATAGTTCAAGATAGAAAAAATAGTGCAAACAAAATAATTAATCAATTCAAATATATTTATAACCCTAAATTAAATATCAAGAAATATTTACTTATTAGAAATTTATTACAAAAAAGAAATGAAAGTAGTTTAAAAATTACAGCAATTCTTAAATCATTTATAGTGAGAAAAAAAGTTCAAAATTATTTATCAAAAATAAAAACAAATTTCGTAATAACAAGAGAGTTATCAAATGAAAAAAATATGCAATTAAACGTATTTTTTGGAAAAATAATTAAAACATTTAATTTTGAATATGACCCTTTCATAGAAAAATTTGCAATTTATATTCCAAGAAATAAAATAAATAAAAAAGAATATAATGTAAATTTTATTTCAGATGGAAAAATAATAATAGATCCAAAATATTATACAACAGAAGAAAATGGTTATTTTGTAAATATAATTAATTTTGAAAAAATAAAAAAAGAAGAATTAGAACAAACAAGAGAAAAAGAAAAGGAAATAAAATTTATTTGTTTATTTTTAAGAGAGAATGGAATAAATTTAAATAATGAAAGTGGATTTAATAGTTTAAAAACATCTGCAAGTTCAATTCAAGGAAAAAATTATTTTAATAAATGGAATAGTCTCCATGATAAATTAAGTTTTACAAAAAAGAAATTATTTAAACCTAAAAGTATTTTAAAAGTAAGTACAAGAATTTTAAATGGTTTAAAAAAAAGAAGAATAAGTGAAAAAAATATGTTTAAAAGAGTTAGTTTTGGAAATGTTCAATTTTCATATTGAGGAAAATATTTTTTTCAAATTGTTGAATATTTGTAAAAAAATATATATTATCAATAGTTATTTAGTATATATATTTTATATTTATAAATATTAAATTAATTATTAAATTTGAAAAAATACTTTTTTTATTTGTGAATTTTTGATAAATACAAATAATATAATTTTTATAATTAAATATTAATGAGAATATCAAATAAATAGATAATAAGAATTTATTGTTTAATTTCCATCATCGACCTTTATTATTTTCTCGTAAAAATAATTATTGTAAGTAAAATAGTAAAAATACATAAATACTTTTACATTTATTAAATTAATAAACTTAGTTAACTTTAACAAATTACGTATCTTTATTTATTAAAAAATATTAAATATTTTTTAAATGAAATGATTGATTAAACATAAACTTTTATAAATATAACTCTGAAATATTCCAATAATAAATATATTTATTTATTTATATTCCTTTACTTAAGTATTTAAATATAAAGGAATTCATATACTATAAGTTTTAATAAAAAAAAGAAAATCTCTTTTTTTTATTTTTATCCAAATCAATTTTATTGTTTGGATTAGAATAAGTCACAACTGAATTTTTTCTTTGAAGAAGATTAAGTTCTTGATCATTTTTTTTAAATTTATAATTTATTTTATTATCTTTATTACTATCACCACTAGTTTTTCGAGAAGAAAAATGGGATTCAGTTTGAGTATGACATACTTTAAATATAGTATATTCTTCACAATCATTATTATTAAAACAACTATTTCTAACATTTAATTTTTTTTCATTTTCATTTTTTTTTTTTCCTACAATTGTTGAAAAAGCTTCATCCCATTTATTCTTTTCTTCTTCAGTTTTAGCATAAAGAAAATATCTTCTATTTATAGTTTTTACCATAAAACCATATTTATAATCACAAACATTTTGAAAATTTTTTCCTAAAGTGGGATAATATTCTTTTATTTCATTAAATTTAATTATTTCTTTGTAATCTGGATTTTCTTGAGTTTTTTTTATTGAAAATGTTTGCTTATCAAAATTAATTTCGAACCATCTTTTATTTGTGTTTCCAGGTAAAAATATATCTCTCTTATATTTTCTAAGATATCCTGAAATTATACTCATTGGAAATTTGATTTTATTTGTTTTAAGAAAATGAGGTCTTCTTATATATTAAAATGAAAATTAAAAGAATTTTCATTTTTTTAATTAAAATATAGAATAAGTCTATTTTCTATTTTTTAATATAATTTTCTTTTATAATTCAATATTATTTTTGTAATTTTTAATTGATTTGTTTCTTATACATATTTAAATACATCATTTGTATATAATTTAAAACATGAAATTTAAATTCTTTAAATAAATGAAGAAATTAATTAAATAAAAAAAATATTTTTTGAAATAAACAAAAAAAAACCAATTATTCAATTAAAAAAAATTTTCAATAAAAATCTCAAAAAATAAAAAATAATTTAAAAAAAAATGTATTTTATACATAATAAATTAAAATTTTATTTTGAACAATAATTTTTCCTTCACATAAAAAAAGTGTTTCAACATTTAATTTTCCGGATAAAACTTCAGCAGGTAAAACCCCATCTTCTTTGGCTTCAATAATTTGTTCCCAATCATTTGTAGAATTAGGAATAACAAAACCAAAATTAAATCTTGATGATTCAAATAATTCTCCCATTAAATAAAAATTTTGAACTAATTCTAAATCTTCTATTTTTTCAACTGAAGAAAAATTTACATTTCTTTTTATTATTTTACATTTTAATAATTCTTTTGATATTTTTACTGTTTTATTAGGAGATGAAAAATCCCAATCTTTACAATCCCACATCATTTTACCTGAATCTCCATCTTTCATTTGAATTAAAATTTATTTTAAATCCATTTTTTATTTTTTCAAAAGATTCATCTTCACTTATTTCAGGTATTAATGACATTTTTTTATTGAAAATTGTAATAATATTATTATTGTTTTTATTTTTTTGAAATTTTTTTAATATGTTTATTTTTTTTGTTTTTGCTGTTTTTTATTTTATTTATTGTTTAGGTTTTATATTTTAATTGGAGAATAATTAATATATTATTTTAAATTAAAAATTAAAAAATATAAATGTCTATTTTTCTTTGTTTGAACTGTTCTAATGAATATAATCAAATTAATAAAAAACCAAGAAGTTTACCTTGTGGACATATTTTTTGTGAAGAATGTGTTTCTTCTTTTATTCAAAAAGATATAAAAGGAAATTATATAATTTGTCCTTTAGATAAAAAAATTCATAGAAATTTAAATTTACCAAATATTCCAATTTGTGTTCAAATTTTAGAAAATCTTCCTTTTGATTTTAATTCTAACAATGAAAATGAAATCACAAATTATATTAATGAAGTTGAAAATAAAATCAAAATTATTCAAAAACAAATTAATTCATATAAAAAAGTTGAACAAGAAATTATTGATTATTTTAATGATGAAATAAACAAAATTAATAAATTTTTTGATTCGTTAATAAATGAAATACAAAAAAAGAAAAATAGCATTTTAGAAAGAATAACAAATATTTTTAAAGAGCAAAATATGAAAATTGAAAGAAATAGAAAAGTAATTTTGGATTATACATTAAAATTAGATGAAATTATTAAAACTTATGAATCAATGACAGATAAAATAAATTTTGAAGAATTTTTAAAAGAAAAGAAAAAAACTGATAAAGATTTAAATACAATTATATCATTTATTAATAATAATATTGTAATAGAAGCTAAAAATCAAAATTATCCTTTTTACTTTATTCCAAAAGAAATATCTATTCCAAAAAGTATAATTGGTGAATTAAAAATAATAAATAATTCTAATACAAGAAATAATAATGAATTATCTGAAGAAAATATATTAAATGAAACAGAATCAGAAATAGGAAATGTGACAAATATTTTTAATCAAAATTTATATAATGAAATAAAAAAATTAAATACTCCAAATAAACAAGATAATTCTTATTATAAACCTTTTTATTATCCGAATGAAATAAATAGAAATGATTTAAATTTAAATGAAAAATTTAATATTATTAATGAATATAATGATATAAATAAAAGAATAAATGAAACAGATAAAATTCCAAATAGGAAAAGAGTTTTAACTGCTAGAGAAGAAAAAAAAATATCAAATTTAAGTCTTCCAAAAAAGAAAAATTCAAAAAGAAAAAATTCATTAAATGAGAATGAATATTTACATTATTATAGTCAATTAAATACAGAAACTGAAAAAAGAAAAAATCATTCTAAAAAAACATCTTCTATAAAAAAAAAGTCAATTGAGCATAAAGAAATTATTAAAAATAGTAATTTTAGATTATACAAAGAAAAAAATCCAAGAAGTTCTGCAGAAACAAAAAGAGAAAAGATTCATCAATATAAAAAAGGATATATATCAACAGAAACAGAAAATAATAATTATAAAAAATCAAAGAAAAAAAATAGTTTTGAAGCTAAAAAATTATTAATTCATCAAAAAATTAAAAATGTTAAAAAAAGTATTTCTCCTATTGTCAATCACCGAAGAATAAATAATAATTATTATAATAATAAAAAAATTGTCTCTTCAAAATCTTATAGAAATTATAATACTGAAGTTAGTGATGATTAATAAATTATATTCAATTTGTAAATTTATAAATATGTTATTTACATAATTAATATTTTAAAAAAATTATAAAAAAATAAAATTTAATTCACTAATGAATATAAGAAATTAATCTAAACTATATTTTAAATCATAATAAAAAATATCAAAATTATACACTTTATATTAAAAACTAATATTTTAATTAACAATATCATTTAATTGAATTAATATACATGAAATATTATCTTCACTTCCTTTTTCAATAGCTTTTTTAATAATTAATTTTCCCAATTCATCACAATTTAAATTACAATTTTCAATACAGAAAAAGGAAATATCATCTTCATTTAAAACATCCCAAATTCCATCAGAAGCTATAATAATATAAATATCATCTTCATTAAATTTATGTTTATGAATTGAAGGTGTTGAAATTAAACCATTATTTTTTAAAGAAAAATCTCCTAAAGCTCTTGATAAAGCTAATTGACCAAATAATCTTCCATTAAATATTATTCCACCTAATTTTTTTATTCTTTCATTTTCTTTAATATTACTTTCAACTTTATGTTCAGTCGTTAAATTTTTATATGTTTTATTCCTATTTATTATAATACTTTTTGAATCCCCTATATTTGCTCCATAAATTAGATTTAATTCTTTATCTATATATATAATTGTTACTGTGCTTCCACAATTTTCTATTTGAGAATAACATTTTAATTCATCATCTATTTTTTGAAAAGAATAAATAAATGATTTTTCAATATTATAGTTTGTACTGTTTAAAAAATTTGAAAATATATTTGGTAATCTAGTTGTTGCATATTTTATCGGTTCTTGACATCCTATTCCATGTCCATCAAGAATACTAAAATATCCTTTATTATTGGAATTCATATATTTATCTATTATTATATGGAAATCTTCCATTTTAGATTTTATATTTTTTTCTTCATTATATGAAAAAGATTGAACTGAACGAGCTATTGGATTATATTCATATGTATTTAATTCATAATTATTATTTTTTTCTATATTATTATTATTATTATTTGAATTATTATTAAATTTAATACTATGAATTGAAGTTATTTTTGTATTTTGAAAACATCTTCCTCCTATATTTTTATTTAATTTTAAATTTTGATTTTCTTGAGATAAAAAATCTCCTTTTTGAGTTTTAATTATATTATTTTGATTATTTAAATTTAAACCCATTGAATTATCTTTATTATTATTTTTTGTCTTTTGATCTATCATTTGGCTTATTTGATCTAATATTATATCTCTATTTAATTCAACTGGTTGACTACTACAAATTAAATGATTAACATCTTTATTATTATTAATATTATTATTCAATGTAGAATTTTCCTCACTTTGTTTTATTGGATAACCTCTTAAATCTTTTTTAATTAAATTTTTTTGACTGAAATTTGCAAAAAATCCTCTTCCTTTAATTTCAATAGGATTACTCACTGGATTATCAGGATTAACAATTTTAATGTTACTGTTCAAATTATGATTAAAGAAAAAATGCAAATTTTTTCTTTTAAATTTATCATCCATTTATTTTAAAATCTTCCTTCTAAAAAATATAAAAAAAAAATAAAATAATATACCAAAAATAAATTATATATAATAAAAAATATTTTTAAAAAATTCAATGAAAATAATTTTAATAGTAATAATCCTAATAAAAATTTTATCTTCTGAAATAAATTTCCAAAGAAATTTAGAAGGAAAAGATTGTTCCTCATATTCAGATTGCTTTAATTGTTCTGTTTGTGGAGTAACTCTTGTAGATGAATGTCCATGTGAATGGAAATCAGGAAAATGTAATACAATAAATTATTCAAATAATTTTAATGATGAAAATTGTGATGATTTATCCTCTTTAGAAATTCAAAAAAAATATTGTGGTGATTTCAAAGAAGATAAAAAAAAAATTATTTTATCTTTCCTTAATGTTGGTGGTTACTATGGTCAAACAAATTTATTTTGCCTATATAAATTTAAAAATCAAAAGCCAAATTCAAAATTGAGAATTGAAGTTGAAATTGATGATGAAAAATATTCTCTTATGGATAAAATTAGATTTATAATGTTCATCAAATTTTCAAATGGTGGTGAAGTTTTAAAAAATCCGTCAACTGGAAGAACAATCATTGAAGGCTACATTGATTACATCAAATTTGATATCACTAGTCAAACATTATATTCAGAAAATCCATTTAAAGTAACTATTTCATATTCAAACAATAAATCTTCAGTTGGTTTAATATTTCTCATAATTGGAGTTATATTTTTTTATATATTATGTTTAATTCTAAGTTATTATTGTTCACATAAATATGAAAGAAGAAGGGGAAATGATGGTCGTATAATGAATGGAATTTTTGTAATAAATCAATATTCTCAATATAATGAAGATGTTAATTTAAATAAAATTGAAAAAATGTTGAAAGATCCAAATCAATTAGGTGAAAGAATATGTGAAAGTAAACATGAAAAATACGGTAATAATTGTACTATTTGTTTAGAACACTTAAAAATAGGAGTAGATAAAATTTCTTTAACTCCTTGTCAACATATTTTTCATTATAAATGTATATCTGAGTGGTTAAGAAATAAAGATACAACTTATAAATGTCCTGTTTGTAATTGTAATATATTAGAATATCAAAATAATAATTTCTCTGATGATAAAAATCCACAATTTGTAGATAATAATGATAATAATAGTGACAATAATAATAATCTTGGTGAGATTATGTCTTTAAGAGGAAGAAGTAGAGAAATTCAAACAAACAACAATCAGTAAATATAAGTTGAAGAAAAAAAGAATTAATAACTTTATTATTTATATATATATGAAATGTATTTTTTCTAATTATTTATTTAATGATAGAAAAGGGAATTTGTATATTATTTTAGAAAATTTATTTATATAGAAATTGCTTATATATATATTTCTTTATAGTAAATTTTCAATTGAATTTTCTTCATACTTCATTATTTCCAAAAATATTAATTTTCTTTTTTTATAAATCTTTTATTTTTACTCTGTTTAATATTTTTTGAAAAAAAATTCTTCATTTTAAGATTATAGATTATTAAAAATGAATTAAAATCATTTAATTAAAAATATTTATTTTTCAAATTTTTTAGATTGAGAATTTATAATTTTTCATTAAATTTTACATTATTATTGATTTCCTTTAATCATAAATATGTAATTTAAAACAATTAAATATAAGTAAAAAAAAATCTAGTTTAAAATTTAATTTTAAAATATGAAATTTTAAATTTATATATTTTTTTTTCTTTTACCGTAATGGGGATTGGGGATTGGGGATTGGGGATTGGGGATTGGGGATTGGGCCCAATCCCCAATCCCCAATCCCCAATCC
>JAEEGL012540740.1_pt1 | contig 12907 bp, 13 predicted proteins | sample 9134231 | NCBI WGS metagenome assembly JAEEGL01 (sample SAMN16246548, study PRJNA631951) | gut metagenome | biome: gut microbiome; feature: rumen; material: fiber-attached | host: Bos | place: Iran: Karaj | collected 2018-10 | reverse complement strand
CGAAACTGTCTGAAGGTATTACATCTCATGGATTGCTGAATAGGGAGGGTGTCCGCAGACTGTTATATCACAGTGATGCCCTGGTATTGGCCAGTCGTAGTGAGACACAGGGCTTGGTGCTGTTGGAGGCGATGTCTACGGGTATTCCTGTTGTCTCTACAGCAGCCATTCCACAGAGTATCCGACCTTCAGAGGGCGGTGTCTTCGTACCCATTGATGATGTGGATGCTTTGGCCAAGGCTATGCAGCAAATGATGAGCGCTACCTTCGATGGTCAGCGCCTTCATCAGCAAGTGGTGGAAATGGCCTCGCCAACGGTTGTTGGACGTCAGTTAGAGCAGCTTTTTCAAGCCCACAAACAAGTGGCGAATCTTTAGCGCCAGACCCCATGACAGCTCACTTTTCATGATGGCGATGGGCATTCTGGTCTCGCCTTCATTGGTGACGCCCCATGCTTTCATGTATTGTAGCGTCTCCTCCAGCATTTGCTTGTCGTGCAGTCGGAAGGCACACATCAGCAGGGCGTGACAGCGCTGTCTGAAGTAAGTGTCAATGGCAGGACTGCTCATGTGGTGTTGCTGGGCTATATGGTAGGTGAGCCTGGTGGTCTGGAGGGTGAAATGATACACCTTGCGGTAGTCTGTAGAGGAAGATACAGACTCATGGCCCTGGCTGTAGTTCAGGGTGACATCGGGCAAGTAGGCGATGTCTCCGTGCTGGGCTTCTACGAATGCCACTTGCACATCCTCACAGCCGAAGTCGGGATTGCGGAAAGTGCTTTCGTCTTGCTGCAAGGCATTGACGATGATTTCACGGCGATAGAGCGAAGTGTTCAGGTGAATCACAGGAACATCGGTCTGTGTGATGATGGCCTCCAGCATCTCTGTGCCCTTGGTGATAGCCTCCGTGAATGGTTTCTTGGGACTGGGCGTGGCAGTTCCCTTTGTCTCGTTGTATTGCTGCCAATCAGTATGCACCAGCGTCACTTCCGGATGGGTTTCCATGATGGTCACCTCTTTCTCCAACTTCAAGGGGTCTATCCAGAAATCATCGCCGGCACAGTCGGCAATATATTGTCCACGGGCTGCCAGCACACAGTCGAAGTAGTTGTCCTGAACGCCCTTGTTGGGTTTGTTGGCCAGAATGCGGATGATGTCTGGATGCTTGGTGGCATATTCCTGACATATCGCTAAAGTATTGTCCGTCGAGCAGTCTTCGCCGATGACAATCTCGTATGGCACATGACATTGCTGCATCAGGATGGAGTCCAGCGTCCGTCCGATGGTGTCCTGTTGGTTATAGGTACATACTACGACTGAAATCAGGCTTTTCTCTTGCTTCATCGTTCCTTCCAGGTCAAGGGCAGCGTGTTCAACAGAATGGTGCGTCCCAAGGCGCTATTGGTCATCTTGCGGAACCACTTGTATTTCTTGGTGTAGTCGCGGTCGGGCAGGGGAAACAGGCCGTCTTTCCTCAGGTCTTCCAGACAACTGTTCAGCGCCTGGCGTGAGCGTTGCTGCACGATGACCTGATAGATATAGTCCATCGTCAGCTGTGCCACCCGTCGCTGCAAGGCCACACGATCGTTCTGGGGAACACGGTCGGTCAGATAGTTCAGGCGTGTCAGCACACCCCGGATGTCATTAAAGCGCTTCTCCTTGCTCCTTTCGTCAGCATGGGTGGTAATGGTGCCTGAATGCTTGTAGTAGTAATAAGCCTTGGCGTCCGTCACACAGATGCGCTCGGCCCTGATAAACAGCTGTGGCGTGAATTCCTCGTCCTCGTGCCAGATGCCGGGAGTGAATCGCAACTCGCTCAGCGTTGTCATTTTGAACAGAAAACCCCATGCCGTGCCGTGAATGTTGTGGTTGCGCATATATTCCGTTCCACTCATGACGGCGCTGTCGTTGAAGCTGCGCTGCTCCTGGTGGCTGCTGGTGAAGTCAAACACCACCATGTCAATGTCCTTCTGATAACGGATGATGTCCAGACAATGCTCATAGGGAGCCTGAATGAGATGGTCGTCGGCATCCACAAACTGGATGTACTGTCCTGTGGCCATGTCAATGCCCTTGTTCCTTGCCACGCTGAGACCTCCATTCTTCTGTCTGACGTAGATTATTTCGTCGCCATATTGCATCAGTCCGTTCATGGGACTTACCTCCGAACCGTCATCCACAATGATGATTTCCCGCTCAAAAGGACGCAGCGAAAGTGCCAGAATGCTGTTGATGCATTCACAGAGCATGGGAATGGGCAGGTTATAGTAGGTCACGATGAAACTGACCAGCGGCTTGTCTTTTTTCGTATTCATGCCACAAAGGTACGAATAATTTTTGGTTTTTCGTCAGAAAATGTGTAATTTTGCACCCGTTTAGGCAAAATTATGAAAGAACGCAGCGAAGGTGGCTATGACCACATCTTGAAATACACGAGCTTGTTTGGTGGTATGCAGGGCATTACCATCCTGGCCAACCTTGTGCGCAACAAGGCCATGGCGCTCTTTCTGAAGGCCAGCGGTCTGGGCTTTAATTCCATGCTGTATACCGCACAGACCTTTGCCTCGCAATGCACCAGCCTGGGCATCTCACTCGGCGCAGTGCCTCGTCTCTCAGAATATTTTGAGCAGGGCGACGAGGAGCATGTCAGGTATTACATCCAGGTCATCCGCCTGTGGAGCATGATTTCTGCCGTGCTGGGCTTTGTGTTCTGTCTGGTGATGAGTCCTGTCATGGGCAATTTCGCCTTCAACTGGGGCCACCACACCCATCACTATGCCTTGCTGGGATTTTCAGTCGCGGCTATCGCCATTACAGGTGGTGAGACGGCTATCCTGAAGGCCACACGCCGTCTGGGCTTGTTGGCTCGCATACAGTTCATCACTGCTGTTGCCTCTATCATCATCTCCTTGCCACTGTATTATTTCCTCTTCCATTCCGGCGTGCTTCCCGCTATCATTCTGATGGCTTTCTCCGCGCTGGCGGCTACGGTGATGTATTCCTATCGCTGCTATCCGCTCCAGATGCAGTTCAGCAAGAGCATGCTACAAGACGGCAAGAGCATGATTCGCCTGGGCACGGCCTTCATTCTGGCTGCTGCTGTGGGCAGTGTCTCTGAGGTGTTGGTGCGTTCCTTCCTCAATGTGGAGGGCTCGCTGACGGATGTGGGCTTCTATAATGCCGCCTATATGATAACCATCACCTATGCCGGCATCATCTTCTCAGCCATGGAGTCTGACTACTTCCCACGCCTTTCGGGTGTCAGCCATGACATTATGGCCACCAACGAGATGGTCAACAAGCAGATTGAGGTGTCGCTGCTTATCTTGGCGCCCATGCTGGTATGGCTGCTCATGCTGTTGCCCGTACTCATTCCGCTGTTGTTCAGTAGCGAGTTCCTGCCCATGGTAGCCATGGCTCAGGTGACTGTGCTGGCCATGTATTTCAAGGTATTGACGATGCCCGTTTCCTATATCACGCTGGCTCGCAGCCGTTCCATGGCATTCCTGTTGCTGGAGTCTGCCTATTTCGTGGTATTGGTGGTGGCCGTCATTATCGGCTATCGCCATTGGGGCATCTACGGCACAGGTGTAGCGCTTGTGGTGGCTCACGTTTGTGAGTATCTGCTGACGATGGCTTATGCATACTGGAAATTCAACTACCGCAGCACGTGGATGATAGTCCGTTATGCCTCGTTGCAGATGCTGCTGGGTGGAGGTGCCTTTGTGGTGTCACTGCTCTGCGAAGGTTGGTGCTATTGGATAGCAGAAGCCGCACTGGCCATTGCCAGCACGGCTTACTCTATTCATGTGTTGCGTCGGAAGACTCACCTTTGGGAGTCCCTGCGCAGCAAGTTCTTTAAAACTGCTTAAACTCTTGAACCTCTTTAGAATCTGAAGGCCAACTCGGCATCAATCAAATTGTAGTTGTGCTTCTCCCAGGTACGATCGTTCACGTGTGAGTACTCCAGGTGCAGTTCAATGTTCTTGGTGAAGAAGTAGTTCACACCTGCTTCGTATTGTGTGATGGCACCACCGACACGCTTGCCGGTATTGGAATCAAGCTTACCGACATAGGTCTTCGTGGGACGATACACCTGATAACGGGCCTTGGCGAGCAGCTTGCCCTTGATGATAGGCACAATGCCAAAAGCATACCAACCATCGGCCTTGTCGCCCATGTCGTAGTTAATGACATTGCCACCCTTGCCAGCCTGGTCGGCAGCAACACCCCAGCCTTGAGAGTGTACATACTCAGCACGGAACATATATTCACCTGTGCTGTACTCGGCACTCAGCGCATAGCGGTTTTGGGGAACATTCTCAACGACATCTTTGCCGGCGACATTTCCTACCACCATGTCACCCTTACTTCCCAGCCATCCGAAGGCACCGATGCGCAGTCCCTTGATGGGCATTACCCACAGTCCGCCAATCAGGTCTTTGCGATTGTCCTTGTCTTTGCGGTTGATACCCTCACCATTGTACACACCTACCTGATAGTGCAGATAGCGATGTCCGTCGCTGGCGGGGAAGAGGTCGCCCTGCAGCTGGATACCGATATCACGTCCGCCGCTGGACTTCTCACCAGTTCTGTCGCCAAAGCCCGACAGGTTGTTGATAACGTCAGCATAGCCTCTCCATCCCTGTGTAACGGGGTGGGTGGGGTTCTCAAAGGTGAAGCAGCGCTTGAACTGTCCCACACGGATGCGGGCCTCCTTGTACTTCACCCATTCAGCATACAGGTCAACCAACTGTACGGTAGGCTCTCCGGGGCCTTTGACGTTAGTACCCTGAATCTGGGCGCGCCAGTCGAAGTCACCAATCTTGCCGTCCAGAATAAAACGTGCCAGACGCAGATTGAAGGTGTTGCTCTTCGTGTTCTTCTTGTCAGTTCCCTGATACTGCAGAATGCCGTATCCCGAGAACTTAATGTTCTTTACCCATGCGGGAATCTCGATAGTGGCCTTTTCCTGCTGAGTCTCTGTGGTTTCCAGTTGTTCAGCATTGGCGGTCATTGTCAAGCCCGTCGCCATCAGGGCGAGAATCATCATTTTCTTCATAGGTCTATTATTTTAAAGTTAGTAATACAACATTCTCAACATGTGGTGTATGCGGAAACATGTCCACGGGTTGCACAGCCTCCACCTTGTAGTATTCGTCCAGCATCTGCAGGTCGCGGGCCTGTGTGGCAGGGTTGCACGACACATAGACAATACGCTTGGGACGGGCATTGATAATGGTTTTCACCACATCAGGATGCATGCCAGCCCTGGGTGGGTCGGTAATAATGATATCGGGGCGTCCGTGCTCCTCAATGAAGTCGTCTGTCAGGATGTCCTTCATGTCGCCGGCATAGAACAGCGTGTTCTTGATGCCGTTAATCTCCGAATTCACCTTGGCGTCCTCAATGGCTTCGGGCACATACTCTATGCCTATCACCTGTCTCGCCTGCCTGGCTACAAAGTTGGCGATGGTGCCCGTGCCTGTGTAGAGGTCATAGACCAGCGGCTTACTAGTTCCACTAGTCATACTAGTCTCACTAGTAAGACTGGAAAACGCCAGTTCTCTCGCTACCGAGTACAGATGGTACGCCTGGTCAGTGTTCGTTTGGTAGAACGACTTGGGACCCACCTTGAACTTCAGGTCTTCCATCAGTTCAAAGATATGGTCGGTGCCCTTGAACACCAGAATCTCCTGGTCGCCAATGGTGTCGTTGCACTTCTGGTTGTCCAGATACATCAGCGACGTGATTTGCGGGAATTTGTCGGCTATATGCTGCATCAGGGCTTTCGCCTGTTGCTCGCTGGATGCCAGCGTCTCAGCGCTGCTGTGGTCGTAGTGGAACTGGAAAATAATGAGCCATTCGCCGCTGTTGCTATTGCGGATGATGACGTCTCTCAGCAGTCCTACCTGCGCCCTCAGGTCAAAGAACGACAGTCCCTGTTCGATGGCATAGTCTCTCACCTCGTTGCGAATCTCGTTGTGCAGGTCGTCCATCAGCCAGCACTTCTCGATGGGCAGAATCTTGTCGAAGGCCCCCGTGATGTGGAAACCGATAGCTGGTGTGTCCTTCACCAGCGTTTCGTCCTTCAGCTGTTCGCTGGTCAGCCATCGCTTGTTGGCACAGCCGAAGTCCAGCTTGTTTCTGTACTTCTGCGTCTTTACCGAGCCAAGAATGGGACGAAAGGGTGGGAGAGCAACCTTTCCGATGCGCGTCAGCTGGTCATACACCTGCTGCTGCTTCATCCTGAGCTGTTCCTCATAGGGTATCTGCTGCCACTTACAGCCGCCGCAGACACCGAAGTGCTGGCAGAAGGGTTGCGTGCGTACATTACTATATTGGTGATAGCGGATAACCTCCGCCTCCATAAACGAATGCTTCTTTCTGCGCACCTGCAGGTCTACTACGTCGCCAGGAACAGCCCAAGGCACAAACACCACCATATCATTGACTCTCGCCACCGACTTACCCTCAGCGGCATAGTCGGTGATGGTGATGTTTTCCAGTATCGGAAGGGGCTTTTTTTTGCGCGTCATTTCTTATAAATTGTTATATTGCTGCAAAGTTACGTAATATTTTTCACATTTCCAAATATATTCCGAAAATCTTCGTACCTTTGCAATGACATTTATAACGAATGCAACCCAAACATACTAAACAAGGAACAATATGAAACTGAACATTGCTGTCCTCTCGGGCGACGGAATAGGTCCCGAAATCATGCAGCAGGGCATAGCTGTCCTGGATGCCATAGCCCGCAAATTTGGTCATGAATTCTCCTACCAGGAGGCTTTGGCAGGTGCTGCGGCCATCGATGCCGTTGGCGACCCATACCCTGAGGCCACCCACGATGTCTGTATGCGTGCCGATGCCGTATTCTTTGCTGCCGTGGGCGACCTGAAATACGACAACGATCCCACGTCGCCAGTACGTCCTGAACAGGGCCTGCTGGCCATGCGCAAGAAGCTGGGCCTCTTTGCCAACATCCGTCCTGTGGCCACCTTCGACTGCCTGCTCCATAAGTCTCCCTTGAAGGAAGATTTGCTGCGCGGGGCAGACTTCGTGGTCATTCGCGAACTGACGGGAGGCATGTATTTCGGTGAGAAATATCAGGACAACGACAAGGCCTATGACACCGATATCTACACCCGTCCCGAGATAGAGCGCATCCTCAAGGTAGCCTTCGAGATGGCGCTGCAGCGCAAGCATCATCTTACAGTAGTTGACAAGGCTAACGTACTGGCTTCAAGTCGCTTATGGCGACAGATTGCCAAAGAGATAGAACCTCAATATCCCGATGTCACCGTCGATTATATGTTCATCGACAACGCCTCGATGCGTGTGCTTACCGAGCCGCGTTTCTTTGACGTTATCGTGACAGAGAATACCTTTGGCGACATCCTGACAGACGAGACTTCCTGCATCACCGGCTCCATGGGTTTGCAGCCTTCGTCGAGTTTGGGCGAGCATACGCCGCTCTTCGAACCCGTTCATGGCTCGTGGCCCCAAGCCAAGGGGCAGAATATCGCCAATCCCCTGGCACAGATTCTCTCTGGCGCTATGCTCCTCGAGCATTTTGGACTCAAGCAGGAAGGTGCCCTCATCCGTGAGGCCGTCAATGCCTCGCTCGATGCCAATGTGCGCACTCCTGAAATTCAGATCGAAGGCGGCGCTAAGTTTGGAACAAAAGAAGTAGGCGCATGGATAGCAGACTACATCTCAAAAGCCTAGTTCTGGCCTGCTTGTTTGTTGCTGTTCTGCCGCAACAACTGCATGCCCAGAACTGGCGCGACTCGCTCTCCGTCCTCAACAAGCAGATAGCCGCTTCTTCCTGGGACACCGACCTCCATCTGCGCAAGGCCGCCGTACACCTGGAGCTCTACCAGTGGCAGTATGCCATCGATGAGTATAGCCTCGTCCTCGAACACCAGGTGCAAAACCCCGCAGCCCTGTTCTATAGGGCCTATGCCGCCACCCATCTGCGCCATTACGAGGCAGCACGCCATGACTATGAGACCTTCCTCGGTCTCTTTCCCCATCATGCCGAAGCCCGCATGTCGCTGTCCTATGTCCTGCAGCAGATGGGGCGCCAGACAGAAGCTCTCGACCAGCTGAACACCGTAGTGGAGCTTCAGCCCGACTCCGCCATCTCCTATGCCACGCGTGCCGCCTTGGAACAAGACCTCCAGCAATATGATGCCGCCCTCTACGACTGGCAGCAGGCCATCCAGCTCGAGCCCCAGAATGCCGACTATGTCGCCTCCCGTGTAGACCTCCTGCTGCGCCTTCGCCGCAACAAGGAAGCCCGCCGCGACCTTGATGCCGCCGTCCGTCGAGGCCTCCCCCGCGGCCTCCTCCGCATCTACTACGCCCAACTGAAGTAACTTCGTGACATAACCATATTCCATGCCAAGGATGATTTTCCTTGGCTTTTTCTTTGATTATTCGGAAATAATGCTTATCTTTCTCCCTTGGAGAAAATACTCTCGTTCGAAAAAAAATCAAATAAAATTTGTTTTTTTGCTCACTTATTCGTATCTTTGCCGACGGAAAAACAATGAGTGTATATGGAAGCTGCCGCATTAAATCCTACCCAGATGCATCTATTAAAGCTATTTGCTTTCAATAGTAGCGAAGACTATGCCCGTGAAATACAGATGGTGCTGACCCGTCATTTCCAGTCACAGCTGGATGCCGAGGCAGACCGTTTGTGGGATGAAGGAGTACTGAATCAGGAGCGGCTTGATGCCCTTCGCCATGAAGACCTTCATAAAAAATAAGGAGCAGATGTCGCGTTTAGTACTTGATACAAACAGCCTGATACAGTGCATTTCCCGTCGCAGCCGCTACCATGAATTATGGCTCTCGCTCCTGGACGGGCGTAACACGTTATGTGTGTCAACAGAAGTATTGGAGGAGTATACGGAAATTCTTCAGCGAAAGACCAGTGCACGTTTTGCCGAACTGGCTCTTGACGTAATAACCAACAACCCATACACATTGTTTGTCACTCCTTACTATCATTTCCAGCTGATTACAGCCGATCCGGATGACAACAAATTTGTAGATTGTGCCGTTGCAGGCAATGCCAAATATATTGTAACGGAAGACAGCCATTACGATGTCTTGCAAGATATTGACTTCCCGAAAGTTGACATCATTAAGTTGGATGACATCATCCGTCAAATGATACAATAGGAATATAAACTGAAGTTTAACCCTTAAAACCGTGATGCTTATGGACTGATAAAAAAAATTTAATGGACATATAGGAACTGAAGCGTCCGCTTGAATCTTGTTCTTCCTAATTCGCCAAAGTTAAAGAACACACAAGAGTAAAAGCAAGGATGCTCACGTCGACTGGCGTGGGCTTTTACTCGGATAAGTGTGTTAGGTGTTTGGCGATACCTGGAAGAACGTAGACGAAGTAAACAGTCCACGTTTTCTTTTTCTGTCCTCACAACAACAATTATTTCGGACTGGATTTAGTTTTAACCCATTAAAGCAAAATGAATGATGAAAAAGACAATTGTTTTATTGATGGTAGTGACCGCCTGTATACAGGTTCATGCTCAACTGTTTCAAGGCGAAGGTTTTAAAGCCAACAAAGGTTATGAGGTAGGACTTCTGGGCGGAGCATTTGGCATATACGATGATGTGTCGAGTGCGAGTATTGGTCTCAACTGCACAATCTATGGTGTATATGTTGACTTTCTATTCTGGCCCCGTGCACACAGCAACACTACAGATGTTGATAAGCATGAGAATGAGAAAGAGGCGGTCAGCGTACACGCCGGCTATCAATTTCCCTTGACTAAGTGGCTAAGCGTCATTCCTGTTGTTGGATATACCTCAGTGAAGAATGGCACCACAGATGGTTCTCGCTATACAATAAGTGGAGGTCAAATCTATAATTCTTATTCTGTAAAAGACAAGTCGCAGGGTTTTGATTTTGGAGGAGTGCTTTGCTTCAACATCAAGAGTATCCGACTTTATGCCGCAGGAACCCGCTACGGTGTCTATGGAGGTATTGGTTTGGCTTGGTAGTGTTTTGATAAATATAATTAGTAAAAATTATGAAAATGAAGTGTGCCTTAAAATCTATGCTTGTTATGCTTTTCAGCATGACAATAGCCTTAGGAGTGATGTCCTGTGGCGGTGGAGACAGTAGCGGTGGTGACAGTGGTACCTCAGCTCCGCCAAGTTCCATGTATAATCCGAGTGAACTTGTTGGCACGTGGTCGGGCTTTAGTTCGGACTTAGCGTTTAAACTTACTATTGCCCTCAACAGCAACAACAGTTTTCAATACAGTCTTTATCGATACAATGGCAGCAATGGCATGTTTGAGACGATCTTGCAGGAGTCAGGGGCATATGTTTTTGACACCAATACTGGCGAGCTCAAGCTGACATATACCGACAATACGACAGAAACGCTCAAAGTCAGCAATCAGACCAATTCATCGTACACACTGATGGTTGGTCAGACGGAATTCCACATGACACGCTCTTCCGATTCCGGCGGAACAGGAGGCGGCGGCGGACCGACTACCGATTATGCGCCTTCCAGTGTGGCAGAAAAGCATATCCACATAGGACTGCATGCTTATAGTCTCGATCTGTATTTCGACACAAACACCTCGGTAGATATGACTTATAGCAAAATGACAACTTTTACGCTTCTTAGTGCCTCTTACTCTAAGACTGGTGCCAATTCTGCCAGAGTTTCTTATACGTGGAGGGGAACAACGGGTACTGTCACTTCAACGGTGGATTTGACCTTTACGTCCGCAACAGGCGGAACGGCCAAGGGAGATGCTGTAAGCGGTTCCTTCACCATAGAGGACTTCTCAAGAAGCGCTTCGGCTGAAGCTCCGACGAGCATTGCCTACAAGACGCTTCATGTGCCTTACGCAACAGATACATGGTATAAATTTGGAAGTCAGTCGGGTTCTAGGGTAGCCATTACAAGTCACAGCAGTTCCATATCATACAGCACATTGTATGCAACCTATACGCGCTCGAGCTCCACGTCTGCCACAATAACTATTCATAAGAATATCAGTTCTTATACCACCGAGAGCCAGGACGTATACGTTCTTGACTTCTATACCAGCACGTCGGGCAAATACAAGTTCACATCCAACCACGGCAGTTTTGGCTCTTCATCGTGGACAGGGGATTTTACTTTGGAATAAAAATGTGGACTACAGGATTGCTATCACAGAGTTATTAACAATTTAAATTAGAAACAACAATGAAAAAGATTATTAAATCAACGTATGTCTTTCTTTGCGTCATGATGTGTGCCACGATGTTTGCTGCTTGTGGCGGTGGAGATGATAATGACAGCAGTAATAGTAACGGAGGGAATGGAAGCCCAGGACAGAGGGAATATACCATCCAGAACTTTGTTGGCGTATGGAAACTCGTTCATATCACAGGTCACGAGGGCAGTAGATATTATGACAGGAATGAAGCAGATTTATCGTGGGAGAGTAAACGTCGTATTACTATTAATACTGACGGTTCTTACTTAGAGGAAGACCAGAAGGGCGATAATACTACTTGGAGGCCCAGGGGCAAGGGCGTTTTTAGTGTGTCTGGAGAAATCTTGCATCGCAGCACAGTAGGATATTATTCCGTAAACGGCAACGAAAATGTCTATCATGAATATACTACTCCGGAAAACAGCACAGCAACTATAATGAGCCTTACTGCATCGCAATTTGTCCTTCACGAAAAAGTCGAACGCGAAAATTTCGAGGCAACCCTGACATTTCAGCGAGTGTACTAAGTAGGGACTGGTGACACATAGAATTTTAATGCACAGCGGAGTCGGTTCCGCTGTGCGCTTTTTTCTTCACTCAATAATGTGGGCTGCACCTTTCAGAAACATAAAACTTCGACGTGGATTTATCTAGCGATTCAGGCTCCAATACCTCCACGCTGTCACCCATCGCCAGCAACAGATTAATGAGTTCTGGTGTCTCACAGAGGCGGTAAGTGAATTCGGCAAACTCCCCATGCTTGGATTGTACTTCAGCTTGACTTTTATGCAGCGGAGTGGAACGGAGGTAATCTGCCTGAACCCCGTAGGCACGTTACGAAGAACTGGTCAAAAGCTACGATGTTTGCCCTATTCTCTTATTCAATGAGGCAGATGCAGTCATCAACAAACGTGCAACGAACGTTGAGGATGTTTGCAGCAAGATAGAGAACACTTGTCAGAATATCATCATGCAGGCTATGGAAACATTTTCCGGAATTCTCATTGCCACAACTAATCTCACAGAGAATATGGATACAGCATTTGAGCGACGCTTTCTATACAAAATCAAGTTCGAGAAGCCTTGCCATCAGGTAAGGCAAAAGATGTGGCAGTCAATGATTCCCGAATTGACCGCAAATGATGCACTAATGTTGTCACAAAACTATGACTTTAGTGGTGGACAGATTGAAAACATCGCCAGAAAGACCATCATTGACTCGATACTCTTTGACTTCGAACCCTCGTTATTCAACGTTAGCAAGTTGTGTCAGGAAGAACGAGTCATACATTCCAACAATCATCCCATTGGTTTTAGGTGATGAAATATAGGAGCACACAGCGACAGGCACGGTGTGCTCCTATATTTGTGCCTTTGATGTGCTGGCGACAAATTACCGCCTCATCGATGACAAATTACCGCCTCATCGATGACAAATTACCGCTTCGTCGATGATGAAGTACCGCCTCGTCGCTTGTGAGAGCCTATCTCGTCAATGGCGAGGCCCTATCTTGATAGCAGCGAGCCCTATGGCTTTATGATTCCGGCGAATTGACTTTATCGAACCCTTAGCACTGCCACGGGCTAATCGGCGAAATAGACTTTGTCGAACCCTTAGCCCTGCCACGGGCTAAT
>JAEEGL012511885.1_pt1 | contig 12907 bp, 14 predicted proteins | sample 9134231 | NCBI WGS metagenome assembly JAEEGL01 (sample SAMN16246548, study PRJNA631951) | gut metagenome | biome: gut microbiome; feature: rumen; material: fiber-attached | host: Bos | place: Iran: Karaj | collected 2018-10 | reverse complement strand
CATGACCTAATCCAGAATAAGGGCCATCACGTAAACATAAGACAGCACCTAATTTAGGAGTACTGCCCTTGCTATAACCCTGAACAGACCCAAACCAATCTTCAGCATTATATGTGGGCAGCCAACATCCCGAAGAATCTGAAGTTGAGCTCATTATCTCATGAAATCTTCCCCAAGCATAAGCAGTACAGTTACCACCGCTCCACATAGAAAGGTCACCTTTAAATGGGTTTCCAGAAGAATAATATACATTTGAATAACTTGGTTGTGTAGTGCGAGGAGAAAATTTAGGTAATCCTCCTCCACTATCTGTCATCATAGTATTAGGCATTAGTATACCTCATATTTAAAATTGGTACCTAAAGTAGGAATATATAACACATCTCCTGCAACAGGATTTTGTAACGGATCCAATATTCTGTTAAAATCACAAATTATCCAATAATAAGTAGGATTATTATAGAACCATAACGCGATGGAGTCATATGTATCTCCATCTTTTACTAAATATGTTTGATAAGAATTATTTTGACTTAACCAACGAGAAGTAGCCATTTGGTTTTTCTTATCTAATTTATTATAATAATAATCAAAACCATTATATCTGGAATAATAATTACTTGTTTTACTTGTTCTATTTGTCAAAATATTCATAATTTTACCTTTATAATGTTACTGTCATTTTTGTAGTTTTATTATCAAATGTAATAATAGGATAACTATTTGAAGGTGGTTGATACCCACCTCTGTTACCATATCCCGAATAATCTAAAGCGGAAGCAGTATTAACAAATAATCTTTCTCTCAACACTGCAGAACCTGATTGTGGAATTACTCTAAAAGTTGAATCTTTAAAAGAAGCAGGTAAGTGAGTGTGACCAATAATAAAGCAATCAGCATCTATAATTGAACCAAAATCTGCTAATCCATTAATTTTTCCACCAGGTCTTCTTCCTCCGCCATGTCCATGATTCACATAAATACTATAATTCATAGGACGGCAGTGGTCTTTTCTAAACCCAAATTTAAGAAATATTAATGCACTTGTATCTGAATATAAGTGTTCCAAACCAAGTTCTGTTGCTAACAATTGAGTCATATCAACACCTACACTTTTACTAATTCTTTCTTCATGATTACCACCAACAATCCCAAGTATTCTATCCTTTACCGGATTTAATAATTTATAGCAATATTGTAATTGTTGTGATGGTTTCATTATTTCACCATAAAAATCAGATTTAGAATTAGCAATAGCGGTATTCATTAAATCTCCAACTAACACTATATATCTATTTTTATTTGCTAAAACACCATCAATCAAAGATTTTATAATATCATTTCTACATGCGGGGTCACCAATATGTAAATCAGCAATTGGAATAACTTCAATTGGTTTATTATGACAATCTAAATTATGCACAAATCCCCTCATAGTTCTTGAACTCATATAATTACCTCGTCATAGCTCTCATTATACCAGAAGCACCACCACCAACAATAGCAGATGAAGTTCCTGTAGAATTATTAGTAACAGAATTGGATCCAGCACTAGCAACAAATCCTGATTGTACTCCTGATGAAGCAGTCCATCCTGAACCATTTCTGTATTGTCCTATATTAGGTAATATACTAGCACTATAAGGAGTAACTTCAGTTATTCCAAAATTTATACCTACTACTGCATATTTATTCTTACCAAAATATTCAATAATAGGTAATTGGAATGTGTGTGAACATTGATTAACAATACCTTTTATAAAAATATCATCTCTTAACTTCAATGATACAACTGGCGGATTAACAATTTTTCCAGCAGAATTATAATCAGGCAATACCATTTGGTCTAAATTCATAATTAAAGCATCTACACAATCATAACCTAAATTATTATATTCATTACAAATATCTCTATGAAGTGTAAAATTTACTGAAACAGTTCTAGGACCTGAATTTTGATAAGAAAAAATCGGGGCACTTCTGCTTAAGGGTGTATTCTGAGCAAAGCTAGCACCCATACTGTCTGAAATAGCATCTGGGTCTACTGGAATAATTATTTTTGTGTTTGTGTGATGAAAATACACATAATTTTCTTCTGGAATATTTAACTTTTTCTGTATTCTAAATGCCATTATATTCTCCTATTAAGAAGTGATTCCACTTCAGAAGTAACATAACCTAAATTATCATCAATATATTCATAATCATTTAATTTGGCATAATTACTTATTAACTCACGATATTTAAAATACCAATAATTAGCATAATATTTATCATCAACTTCTATGTATAAATTTCTGAAAGATTGTAATAATCTATCCATATCTAAATTAATTGAATCAAGTCCACAAATAGCATTCCATAATAAGAATTGAATTAAAGTATCTGAAAAAGGAATTTTTTGAGGAACATTCATTCTCATTAATCTAATATCATGAATAAATAATCTATCTAAATAATTTTCAGGATAATTACGTAATTCATGTTCGTTAAAATATTTTAATGACTGAACATTTTTATAATTTCCTTCTAATACTACAATATTAGAATCAAATGATTCTGGAACTTGTATCAATAAATATAAAACATCCTCAATTGAATCATACATTTCACAATGAATATCATCAATATCATAAGTATAAGTTTTTTCTTTAAATGATTCTATATCTTTATAATAAGTTTTTGAAGGATTATATACTGTATCGTGCGTAGCAGATTCTGCATTTATAGAATCTTTCCAACCAGATTGAGCAGGGTCAATACTACAAATATAATAAATGCCTGGTTTATATGTGAAATTATTATTAAGTAATACATATTTATTATAAGCTGTTTTAGTATATAAGCCCGTTGTACTCAAATATTTTTGCTTATAAAAATTAAAATCTTCCTCTGTTGGAATTTCAATTGGAGAAAAATAATTAGTTAAATTTAATTTCACTTCAACTGTATTTGTATTATTTATATTCTCATTATAAGTTTTTACCTTTGTTTCTGGAATATTATCAAAACGAATAACAATGGGGTCAAAAAATCTTAAACCACTATATGTAGAAATAACATCAGTAGTATGCAATGAGATATATCTATTCGTTGCGTCTATATCATCTCCAATATGAGTTTTACTTAATTTAACCAGAGTTTCATTTCTTATAAATGCAGGTGCAAAAGTAGTTTTACCTAAATTTTCAATACAAATTGTGTAATCAGTATTAAACCTGATTGGAATTTTATATATTTTAGTATTATAATCAAATGCCGTTTTAATTATTCTATTATCAAAGATATGATGTTGAGAAAAAGGATTATTTGAAAAACAATTATATAATGGCATTAAATTTAACCCATACATATCCCTTAATGCTCTCAAATAACTTCCTAATTTTTCATGCGTAACTGAATCATAGCCTTCTTGATTGGATTGAAAGTTCTTACACAACTTATCATTCCTATCTCCAAAAGTATATTCTCCAATGTGAACAAATTTTGCAGCAGGAGATAATTCAGAAGTATCATATGGAACAATATATCCTGATTTTTCACACTTAATTATTTCACATTTATAAATATATAATCTGCCCTTTACAAGATAATCTCCTGCTTGAACTGTTCTAATCACAGGCAAATAAGTAGTATTTAATAATTGTTTTATAAAATTAGATGTGGTTGAAATTTTGTTAAACTCTTGCATTTATTTATCCTTATTTTGCAGATGAATTACCTGACACTAACTTAGTAGAGGAATCATTTGCGTATTCAATGAAAGTATTATTCTTTTCTAAAGCATTATTTTTACCAGTTAAAGTTTCCATCATTGCATCTTCATCAGCAAAGATTGAAGCAAATGACCTAAGTACACCATCACTCATTCCTTGTAATGAAACGGCAAATGCGTAACCGTCACTGTCTTTAGCTTTCATTAATGTTTTTTCAAATTCTTTTAATATTTTTGTATTTGGGTCTTCCTCATTAGCTTCTGCTTCCCATTTAGAAGTATCACTATATGTTTGAGATGCTTTTGTTTTAGTTCCATAAGTATCTGCTGTATCAAAGCTCTTGAAATTACGAGAAGAAGTTATACCTCTGGAACTTGCCGTGGAACCATCATAAATTCCACCTTCTTGCCCCAATGTAGCATTAAAATAATTTGAAATCGTATTTTTACTTGAACCAATTGCTGAAAGATTACCAGTTAAATCTCCCATAAGATTTAACACGCCAGGAATTATTGAAGCACCATAGCCAATACCACTTGCCAAAGTTACAGCTTTACCTGCTGGCAAACCTAATTCCTTTAATGTCTGTCCAGCTTGAACTCCAAATCTTGAAATTAAATTAAGAGGATATGCCCATTGGCTGTTTGCTACTCCTACACCTAAACTAAATTTTGCATTATCAATGAAATTATTTAAAACTTCACTGAACATCATTCTTTCTTCTGAAACAGCTAACATCTCATTGTTAGCTTGTTCTAATGCCCAATTACTATTTTGACTCACACTTGCAGTAGCATAATTTCTAAAGGTACTATTCTGAGATAAATTCCTAATAGCACTCATATCAGTGATTGACAAGTTGAATAAATTAGCATATGAAGATTGAAGAACATTATTCTTTTTAGTACTATCTGTAATATCAGCTAAATAATCAATAATTTCAGAAAGTAATAAATAAGTATCCCTTGTATTTAATCCTTGCTGGAGAATAGTAGCATAATCTAAACCTGCTCTATCCATACTTAACAGCATTAAATTCTGCAATGCTTTATTGCTCGATAATGCTTGAACATTACCACTACCAAGATAATTAATGCCTTGAGCAATAGATGAAACCGTTCCTTCATCAACACCTGCTTCATACATACCAGCAGCAAATGTTTCCATCACAGCATAGAAATTAGTACTGTCAGTATTTCCCTTCAATGCATTTGCAGATACAGCATCTAACAATGTACCTGTTAATTGTTGGAATTGTCTTCCAATATAGGAAGAATCACCAAAGGCAGCATTTAATTCTGTTCTCAGTACAGCAGCTAATCCAAATTGCTTAGCAGTTAAATTTCCTAAATTTTGATTTAACCTCACTAACCTTCTTAAATTTCCATCAGTAGCATCGAAAGAAGCAACCGTTTTGTCTTTAATGGTAGTTAATAAAGCGATTTGTTCTAAGTCAGAAGTAATGCCTTGAGTAGCTATATTAGATAAATTTTGTAATAAATCTTCTTGTTTGATTAATGTAGATATGCCTAAAAGCTCCATATTATCTACATAATCAGAAAAGGTTTTACCAGTACCATCAATAGCGGCATTAACTCGTCCATAGGAAGATTCCATGAGACGAGCAGCATTATCTATCATAGCATTTAATGAATTGAATCCTGAAGATAATACCCCAGATAATGCTTTAAAACTCTCAGCTTGTTGGTCATTACCTGCTAAAATAACATCTTTAATATTTAACAGGGCTTTTACAGGAGTCATGCCAGCTTCAGTACCAACATCAAATGCACTACGAGCTCCCTGAATAACATTTGTTAAATGCTCTTTTGGAGTTAATTTAGAATCATCTAATTTATCACCACGGGCAAGTTTTTCTGCTGTTTGTTTTCTTGCTTGCTCATTTTGTATTTTGGCAGTAAGTTCATCTTGTTTCTTTTTAGCTTCAGAAATATTTTTTTGTATTTCTTCTTCTTCTTTTAAACTTTTTGCATATTCTTCTTCTAATTCAATTCTTTTTTCTATGTTTTCTTCTTCTAATAATTGATTTTGAAGAAGTACTTGTTGAGCATTTAATCTTTTTAATTCTGCTTGTTGCTTTAACTCTTGTAAATCATAAAGTTCATTTTGAGCACGTAATTCTTCTGTATCAAGTTTTGCCTGAGTAACCCTTGTTGCTAATTGCTGTTTTTCAGTGTCATGCTCTGCTTTAATTTTTTCTAATATGCCTTCATGACGAGCTTTTGCAAAATCAGTCATTTGAGCATAAGCACTTGATTGTAAATTAATTTCCTGTTGTCTTTCAATTACATCATCAAGCCTTTTAGTCCAAACACTAAGATTTTTAATTAACTCTTCTGCATCCCCTTCTCCTTCATCAAGTTGTTTCATTATTTCAGAAATTTTCTTGACAATTCTGGCAGTTGTGGCATCTACAGCACGTAAACTTTTCTCCAGTGCAGTTACTTGACGCCTAACTTCTGGGTCAACTTTTTCTCTGGGAACTTCATTATTTTTATTAAATGGACGATAATCTTTAGGCATTAATTTAAATCCCTTTTTATAAAGTAATTTGACTTAAAATGAACATAGAAATCATTTTTAAGCATGTTTTTTATTCGATCATATAATTTGTCAATAATCATATAAAACACTGTAAAAACGTTGATTTATGTGATTATTCTATGTAAAATTGGGTATAAAATATGTTAAGTATTATGACGTAATCGTTGCAATTGTTGTTGTTCTTGTTCTTTTTCTTCTGTAATGAATTTCATTATCATATTTCTTTCAAAATATGTTACCTCATCTAAATCCAAATAAGAAGTATGAGCATACTTAGTTATATAATATTTTTCTTTAACTAATTCTTGCATTAATTTGGTTCTAGTATCATTATCAAAAATCATCAGGTCTAAAAAATGACGGGTAGATACGAAAGGGGGCAACAAAATATTTTCCACATTGTGAACATGTTGCATCTATATCTAACTGAACGCCAATTTTAGAATTGATTTCATTTATCCTATTCAATAAAAGATTAGTATCTTTCATAGGTAAATCTCTTATTATTTCTTCTAAAGAAAAAGGATTAGGTTCTTCCCCATCTAATTCCACAATGGAAGTAGTGATATTAAATAATAACGCAGGATTATCTGCACCTTTTCTTCTTCTTTTTTCTTCATTTACCTTTCGATTTATTTTATCTAATATTCTAGGTGTTTGTAATGTTAATGTAATCTCATGTTTACTAATTGGTAATGATACAGTTAACAATTCAGCTAATGATTCATCATATTCATGAATTTCTAATTCATCTAAATTTACAACAATATTATTTTCCGAACCACAAAATGGACAAATACCAAACATTTCATATTCAGGTCCAAATGTGACAGTTCTTAATTTATACATTAAATACTGGAAATCTCCTAAACACATATCATAAGAAGAAATTCCAGGATTTCCCACAATGCAATCATCAATAATATCTGCCATAATTTTATTACTATTTTCTGAAGCAGATAATCTCATCATTTCATGTTTTGTTTTCATACTACTAAGTATGATTTCAGGATTTACTTTTTCTTCATAAATAATTCCTTTTGAAGGTAAAGTAAAGTTTTCTGCTATTCTTGCATCTGCAGTATTTAATGCCAATATAATCACTTCCTTTTCTAAAATTAAAATAGAGTAAGTGAAATTTCACTTACTCTATATTTTCTATATTATAATGAAATCTCACTTGTTAATTTTTTAATTCATTATATTATTTATCTTTTTACATATCATTTTCAAGTTATCTTATTAATGAGATTTATCATTTTTAGATTTAATTATATACAAGACCAGCTTTTAATCTTGCACCCCAGTTTTTCCATTCTCTTTACGAAAGTACGCTGATAATTTTAGGTATATATAATTAAATCATATATTAAATTTAGCAATGTTTTTATGATTATTTATTTTTTCTTATATATCAATTCTTAAAACAATATTTTCATTTTCATCTTGCTGTGACTCAGAAGAATATTTTTTATCTGATATTTTTGTAAATATTACAGGAATTTTATCCTTCAACGATTCCGGATAAGTATCAGAATTAGGTTCAGCGTATTGTTGGTTAGTATAATCATAAAGTTTGTCTTTGTATTGAACAACTGTATGCCCGCTAGTACTGTATATACTCACAGCCTCATCAGTATCTTTATCATAAGGATATAATACAAACTTTTCTTGAATTTGTAATCCTGTATCTGGATATTTACTAATGATATAGTTAGATACTTTAGCACAATTACCACCTACGGAATTAAAATTATCATTAAATTTCGATTTTAATTCTTCAATAAGTTCAGAACTCAATAATTTTTGTTCAAGGTTGTCATCCTGCTCAAATAAAAACATACTTTCTAATAGTTTTTCTTCTAGAAAAATACTCATGATTATTCCTCAGTCATCTCATATAATCTATCATCTTGTAAAACAAAACTTTCACCTGGATGTTCTTCTAATAAATAATCTAATTCTTCTACTGGATAATCCCATCCTTCTTCTGCAAGTGGTCCTTCTTTATAAATTTTAATAACAGGAGCATTTATATCTTCTTTTAACTCTTCTTTAGGTTCAGAATTACAACCTTCATCTAAATCTTCATCTGCCCAAAAATGCACATCAATCAATTCAAATGCAGATTGCATTTGCTCAGGTGTAACTTTAATTCCTTTCTTATGATATTTAAACATAATATCAGCTAAAGCATTATACACATCTGATTGTAATTGCGGATTATAATCTTCTTTTAATGACTCATCAACTAGAATACCTAATCCTTCGGGACATTCAACAACTTGTGAACAAGGTTTTCCTACTTCATCACAAATCCATTCATCGTTATCACCAGCAATTAAAGCAAAACAATCTTGACATCTAAATGCAAAGTGAGTATATTCATCCTCATTCCATCCAGAAATACTTTCATCAAGTTTTCCCATATATGAAGTCATACTTTCAGCTAAATAATTTTTCATTAATGCACTCCTTACAAATTTAATTTTTTTTAAAAGTGAAGATTAATCTAATAAAAGATAATAATCTTTTATCTTTTTGATTTTTCTGCCCCCAGCATAAATGTCTAACATTTCTTCATCTGTTAAATCATCGGCCACGAGTTCAGGCCAATTTCTAACTCGCTCACCATAAAATCCTTTTTCATCAAGTAAATCACATACTTTTTTTGCTAATGGGTCTTCATCTTCAACCCCCCATTCAAAAGGTGTAGGTGCGAAAGGGTCATTTGAAAGACTTAAAAATGCATCTTTTATTTCGTTTATTTTAATTTTTTCAACATCATTATTTTCAAAATTTATATCCTCTTTTAATGATTCATCAAAATCTAATTTTTCATATGTATGAATAGCAGAAAAAGTATCTGAACCATCTTCTTCAGTAACTTCTTTACCAATCAAAACATACCCTAAGTCAGACATTAAATCTTGACAGTACCAATGGTCATGTTTCCAATCTCCCCAATGAATTTCTACATATACTGTCCCATCTTGTACTGAAACTTCACCCCATAAATTATGGTCATCAAGATATTTTTGTACTTCTCTTTCAATTTGTAAATCCGAATTATAATCTTCCTTTAGAGATTCATCAAACTCATCTTCCCAAATATCATTAGCTCCAATAAACTCTTTAAAGGCAATAAGTAATTCTTCATCATTACAATTATCTTCAACAATTTCTAGCCACTCATTTCCTCTAAGATTATTTAAATCGTGGAGCAAATCATCAGCTTCTTCTTTGTTTAAATGACAAACTTTCTTTAATTTTCTTGCCCAATCTTCTTCAGTCCAATGTTCATATGATTCATGTAACATAAACATTGATTCATATAAACTTTTAATTACGGCATTTTTCATTTTAACTCCTTAATAATAGTCATCAAATATTTTATCCCAAGGACCATAAGTTTCATACTTATCAAGCATTTTTAATACTTGATTTGCATTATATTTTCGTGTCTCTTCTATATGTCCAGTTGTATAATATAAATCTTTGGGTAACTTTTGTAAGTGAACTGGGAGAGTCATATCAATAACTACATCACCATCTTCTACCCAAGCATGACCATATTGAATACCAGAAATAGGCCCTTGTCCTGTTACGATACCATGAACAAGAATATATTTAAGAGGATTTTCCATAAACTTATTAAAAGCGACTTGATAACAATTTCCATTCTTATTTTCATCAGGAATATCATTTGGAATATTCAATGCTTCTATTAAATACCTACTATCCATCTTTATTCTTCTCCAAATAGATTATAACTCGTAAGTAATTCCCCTGTTTAAATCCAATAATGAATTATATTTCTCATACTTAGGTTTAAATTTAAGGTCTTTTATTTCTGAAGCATATTTATCAACAAATCCTTTTATAGCCTCATCCATAGAAGGAAATTCCGAACCACCAAGGCCTGTTTTTGAACCATCATACTCATACCAAGTTTCATCATCATCAATAAATTTTATGATAATCAAAGTTTCAGGTTTTCCTTCCCACCAAGAAATCTTAGCTACAGGAATCTCTATTTCATCATCTAACATTGCTTCTGTAATATAATCACTAATATTCATTTATTCTTCTCCAAATAAATTATCTATATCAATTCTCTGCTGGTCATCAGTAGGATTTGTATTTTTCTTAAACCTAAATTCGTTACCAGGTTTGAATTTTCCTTTTTCTCTTGCAATTTTATTGATTTTATCTAATTGTTGTTTAGATGTATTTAATTTATTTCCACGAACAGTATAAGAACCATCAGGATTTTTCTGTAAAGATAATCCAGCATCGTCAATCAATGCCCTTGTTGTTACTGATAATCTTCCGCCATTATTTGCTAAATCATCGTCAACAATTTCTTGATATTCTGATAAATCAATTCCTTCTTCTGTTTCAGTAGGTTCTTGTTCAATGTCGGTTAAATCAAGTTGAACTTCATCTTCTGGATAAGGTTCTTGATAAATTGCAGGATAAATATATTTTTGATATTCCCTCTCCATATGGTCTTTCATATAATTAATATAATTATATATCACACTCGCTACACGAATCAACCAAGAAGTATCTTTAAGTGCTAATGTAACATGTTTACAAGCAGGTCCTCTACTGCCATCATAATTTGCTGCGGATAGTCCACCTGCATGATACACTCCTGGTCTGATAGGTCTATCCTCTGGGTCTCCAATTAAATTTCCTGCTTGTGTAGCATTATAAGCATGTCTATACCTAAAATCAGGACAACTACAATTAAAATATACATCAAAAGTATTATATGCACGAGATAATGCCTGAGCAATAGTTTTTTTATCAACTTCAACTATGTTTCTTGAAATCATAAATTTATGTAATTCATCAAGAAATCCTGAAAATGATATTCGTACAGTATAATTATTGGTTTCACCAGATACATCTATATTAACATCAAGTATGTCAGATTTAAACAATTTATCCATATCAATTTTATTAAAATGTTTTACTGAAGATGCTAATTTAGATTTAGTTCTTCTTTCGTATCTGTTTTTACCTTTTGATTTATCTCTGTATTCAGCACCCTTTTTTATTTGGGAAATTAATTCTCCCTTTTTATCTTCTAAAATAATGTTTGACATTATTTATCCTATTTCCTCATAATTAAACTTTCTTTAATTATTTGATTTCCAAATATATTTGGATTGACCACAATCATATATTTCTACAAAGCCAGAATCCAACATCAATTGTTCATTTGAAGTACCCTTACCATAATGTGTACCAAATAACTGGTCAAAGCCTCGTTGTCTCAATAAATTATCTGTAATGTGTACTTTTAATTTTTCATTGTACCAATGTTTAGATGGTTTTACTTTAGCTCTAGATGATTTAAATCCCAAATTAATATATAATTGACCTATAAATTTAGAATTATCACAATACGAAATTATTGATTGAGGATTATAAATTTTTATAAAATGTTTGAATAATTTATTTGCTCCACCTACAACTTTATTGATGGAACAATATCTTAATAATTCCCACTCATAATTTTTATTATAACGGGGTTTTCCAAAAGTCATTAATGAAATTAAAGTATCATCATAATATAATCCTAACCTTATTAATTGACCTTTACAAGTACCTTGAAAATGATACATGTTTAAAAAGTCATTGGCATCTTGAGCAAATACTTCCTTCAACTCACACTTTCTTGCATATAAAACGTCTTTTTCTTGCAATGAAAAAATTATCTTTTCAATATTATCCCAATCAAATATATGAATACATCTATATCCAAGTTTTGTCGCTGCTAATGACTTATTATAATGATAATATTTATCTTTAGGAGCAGTTGAATAACATCCATAAGTACTATTATGAGTATAAGTAGGATTAAGTTCAATTAATGTATCGTTTACTTTAAAATCATAAACGTACTCATATGAATTTATAAAAAACTCACGTTGATAGTTAATATTATTTTTATCAAGTAAATTTGCAAATTGTTGATTAATATTAGAATTTATATTGGGAACATTAAATGTACCACGTTGTTTTTTAGTATTTATGGCTTTATAACTCATCGCAGTTCTTTGTTCATGAGTTAAATCTTTTAACCATACTGGATTTAAATTCCCAGTTAATGTTTTCGTAATTCGTTGTTTTTCTGCAAATGTATTTCTATTTTCGATTGTTGAAAATCTTTTTAATTGTGCTTCACGATTTTTTTCAACATTCGTATCATAATTGTTAAAATAGGTTTTTCGCCATTTTTCTACACGTTGTTTTTCTTCTTCTTGTGAATGATTTTTCATCCAAGAATTTTTAGACATATTTTCATGTCTTTGTCGTTTCATCTTTTCAGACATATTTTTATGTCCAAGTTTAACGGCATCTGAAGAACTTCTACTTAATATATTATTTCTTCTTCTAAACCTCCTAGAAGATGTTATTCCCAATAATTTATCTACTTGTTCCCAAGTATTTCCTTGTTCGTACCAAAACAATAAAGCAGCAGAACAAATATTAGATGATTTATACATATAAATAACTCCTTTCGATGAAAGTGATATATGGGTGAAAAAATCACCCATATATCAATGTTATTTATATTATAATACATTTATGCGGAATAGTCAACATAT
>JAEEGL011955899.1_pt1 | contig 12907 bp, 8 predicted proteins | sample 9134231 | NCBI WGS metagenome assembly JAEEGL01 (sample SAMN16246548, study PRJNA631951) | gut metagenome | biome: gut microbiome; feature: rumen; material: fiber-attached | host: Bos | place: Iran: Karaj | collected 2018-10 | reverse complement strand
CCATGGCTTAAATGTACCTTCCAGTTATGCTCCTCTCATTTGACCTTAGCTGTTCTGGAGTGCCTGTGGCCACTATGCGCCCTCCCTCATAGCCACCGCCTGGCCCCATGTCCACTATCCAGTCAGCAGAGCGTATGACATCCAGGTCGTGCTCAATGACAATGACAGTGGCCCCTTTGTCAATAAGGCGTTTGAACACCGCCAGAAGCGTCCGCACATCAAGAGGATGCAATCCAATGGTGGGCTCGTCAAAGACGAATACCGAATCGCCCTGCCCCCGTCCCATCTCGCTGGCAAGTTTGAGGCGCTGCGCCTCGCCGCCAGACAAGCCTGGAGTTTCCTCACCCAGCGTCAAGTAGCCCAGTCCAAGGTCATGCAGGACCTGCAAACGGCTTTTCACCAGCGGCAGGTCGCCGCAGGCCTCCAGTGCCTCGTCAACGCTCATTGCCATCAACTGCGGCAGAGACACGCCTTTGCGTTTCACAGCGTATGCCACCTTGGTGTAGCGCGAGCCATGGCATTCTGGGCATGGAATGTCCACATCTGGCAGAAACTGCACATCAAGGTTGATTTCCCCAGTGCCGTCGCATATCGGGCAGCGCAGGGAGCCTGTGTTGTACGAGAAGTCGCCCGCCTTGAGATTGCGTTCCTTTGCATCCGATGTGCGGGCGTAGATTTTCCTCAGTTCATCATGGACGTTCGCATACGTCGCCACCGTAGAGCGTATGTTGATGCCTATGGGCGTCGCGTCAATAAGCTTCACCTGCCCTATTCCAGGTGCATCCACAGAGTGTACATGCGCGGGAAGAACGCGCCCCGCCGTCTTCGCCTCCAGCGCAGGAACCAGGCTTTCAAGAATGAGCGTGGTCTTGCCTGAGCCAGAAACGCCTGTCACGGCGGTGAGACGGCCTTTGGGGAAACTCACCTCAAGGGGCTGCACGGTGTGAATCGCCGCAGTGGAAAGCCTGATTTCCTGGCCTGGCAGAGGAGCCTGGCGGCTGCTCGGATGCCGCGGCATGACGCCTTGCCCCGTCTTCAGGAAAGGCCCTATCTGGGAGGCAGGGTTCTTTGCCACATCCTCTATCGTCCCCTCCGCAATGAGGCGACCGCCCTTTGCACCTGCCTCGGGGCCAAGTTCCACAAGCCAGTCGGCATGTGAAAGGACCTGGGTGTCATGGTCCACAAGAAGGACGGAATTGCCGTCTGCCACCAAGTCGTCCATAACGCCAGTCAGCCCTTCCAGATTGGATGGATGCAGCCCGATGGATGGCTCGTCCAGAACATAGAGCACTCCAGTTGTACGGTTTCTGACGGCACGGGCGAGTTGCGTGCGCTGACGCTCGCCAGTGGAGAGCGTGGAGGCCGCGCGGTCCAGCGTAATATAGGAAAGCCCCAGTTCAATCAGGCGACGCGACGTGTCATGGAATGATTCGCAAATGCGCTCCGCCATCGGGCGCATAGTATCTGGCAGTGATGCGGGGACGCCCCTCACCCATTCCTCCGCTTCCGCCAGCGTCATTTCGCATGCCTTGTCCAGGGGTATTCCACGCAGAAGGGGCGCACGGGCGCGCTCCGAAAGGCGCGTCCCCCCGCATTCGGGACAAATGCCTTCCTTCAGGAATTTCGCCACTCGCTTCATGCCCTTCTCGTCTTTGACATTCTTCAGCGCGTTCTCCACAGTATATATGGCATTGAAGAAGGTGAAGTCCATCTCGCCTGATTCGCCAGTCTTCATCTGATACACCATGTGGTGCTTTTCTGGCGGCGCATGGAGGACTATGTCCCTCTCGCGCTCTGTAAGTTCCCGCCAGGGCACATCCGTCCGCACACCCATTTCCCGCGCAATGTCCTTCATCAGCGACCACATGAGGGACTGCCATGGAGCCACCGCCCCCTGGTCGATGGTCAGCGAATCATCTGGGACCAGCGAATCCATATCCACCTCGCGTACCACGCCAGTCCCCTCGCAGCGCTTGCAGCCGCCCTGTGAATTGAAGGCAAGTTCCTCCGCGCCTGGTGCATAGAAATGCTCTCCGCATTTGGGGCAGACCAGTTCCCTTTCAGCCGCCACATCCAGCGTAGGTTCAATGTAGTGGCCGTTTGGGCAGCGGTGGGAGGCGAGGCGCGAATACATGAGACGCAGAGAATTGAGCAGTTCCGTCATCGTGCCGAATGTGGAGCGGATGCCTGGCACGCCTGGCCGCTGGTGCAATGCCAGCGCGGCAGGCACGTAGCGAACATCGTCCACCTCCGCGCGGGTGGCCTGGGTCATGCGGCGTCGCGTATATGTGGAGAGCGATTCCAGATAGCGGCGGGAGCCCTCCGCGTATATTACCCCCAGTGCCAGGGATGACTTGCCGCTTCCAGAAACACCTGCGACGCCGACTATCTTTCCCAGTGGAATATCCACATCCACGTTCTTGAGATTGTTCTTCCGCGCCCCACGTACCTCAATTGCCTTCGGTTTTCCGCTTATGTCATTGGCCATTAAAGTTCTCCTTGCCATTGCTGACTCAGGTATAATGCCACCTTCAAGGCAGACGCTTTTTTGCTTGCTTCATCCAACGGCTTTATATTCTCTATAAATCGCCCAAGGAGGGCATCACTCATTTACTGTAATATTGACGTTCTTCAGCATGATATGGCCCACATTATGCGCGTCCACCGAGAAGGTGAATGGCATGTCGCCGTTTATGAAGCCTGTGTAAACTGGTTCGCCATTTACGAAAACTATCAGATTCTTCCTATATAGTTTGAACTGGATATGATACCAGCCATATAAGTCCAGCGGCGGAATGCCTCCGGTCATGTTCTTTCCATTGTTGCCTACTGCAAAGAAATTCGATTCGCCTTTGGAATCGCAATGCCACGCCAAATCCAGGAAGCCCCCCTTGCCATTGTCCACCTTGAAATGAACCACGCCTGCTCTTTTACGACGGGTATCCACGGACAGTGTATGCCCTGATTCCAGAAGTTGCACCAACTTGATTTCGCCCAGCATGTCATCCCCCATAAGCACAGGCACCTTGCCTTTTGCAGAGGGCATCTGCCATACGTACCAGCCAGTGCGCTCGCCCTGCCAATATCCCATTGTGCTGGTCAGGGACACGAACTTCTCGCGGAAGAAATTCTCGACCACATAGTCTTTTCCAAAGAAATATGAGCCTCCCAATAGCAATACTGCCATCACTATGCTCATGGCCTGCCAGAAGCGCATTTTGCGGAAGCCGCTGTTCTTCTCAATGGAGGGCTGGATTTTTTCCAGTTCGTGCTTTAGCTCCGCATAGCTGTCATATCTGTCATCAGGATTGGCACTCCCCATTTTTGCAATGATTTTTGCAAATATTGCATTTATTTTCACCTTATTTACAGATAAATTAGGAATATCATTTTCCAATTTAAATGCAAACATCTCCTTCACGTCATCGAAATGGAAAGGCGGCTTGCCTGTCAGCATGAAAACAGCGGTTCCAGCGAGGGCATACATGTCCGCCTTGAAGTCAATATTGTCTGGCGCCACAATCTGTTCAGGTGCCATGTAATTCGGGCTGCCCTGCACCAGCGTGCGCTTGCTGTCAGCAACTGCATCTCTCAATGATTTAACCGCCAGGCCGAAGTCGCAGATTTTTATGCGGGTGTCGCTATCGCTGAAAAGTTCCCTCGGACTACGTGCGCTGAAGTTTTTTTCATTGTAAACGAGGATATTGTCTGGCTTGATATCGCGGTGAATAAAGCCCTTTCCATTGACGTATGAGAGGGCGTGAAGCGCCTCCAGCATGATATGGAGCACGATATCCTCTGGCATTGGGCCGAATTTCTTCACCAGGCTTCCCACGCTCATGAAGCCAGGCACGTATTCCATCATCAGGAAGATTCGTCCTTTTGAATAGATGACATCGTAGCAGGAGACGATATTAGGGTGGTTGATGGCGCCCAGCGTAACTGCCTCGTTCCTCAGGCCTGCCTTGAGTTCGGGGTCGTATGCTGCATTGACTTTGAGAGCCTTGACCGCAACCAGCCTGTTGAGATGTGTCTGCCTTCCAAGATATACGCAGCCCATGCCGCCCATTCCAAGCACCGACACCAGCTCGCATCCAGGAAGTTTGATTTGCCTTGCCTCTGCATCCAGCGGTTTTCCAGGGTAAATGCAGCTTTTTTCGGTCTTGTTGTGCAATACCGCTGTTTTTTCAGTAACCACGTTGCTTACTTCAGGGGGAGAATCTTTTTTCTCCCCCTGGATAAACGGGTCATTCTTGCTATCGTTATGTTCAGAGTTCAAAACTACCTCACTTCTTACCAATTGCCTCGTAATTATACGAAAAAATTCATCTGAAGTCAAGGGGGTAGTTATAAAATTACCTTTGAAGGACGAGATTTATTGCCTCGCTGGCGCAATAAACGCCAAATATGGCGGGCATGAACGAGATGCTTCCAACAGGACGGCGGGCTCTTTCATCTTCAGCCTCGCCCAATACAGAGCCTTCTGGCATCTCCTCTGGAGAAAATACTACCTGTATGCCTTTCTTTATGCCCAGTTTATGCAGGTTCTTCCTGATGCTTCTTGCCAACGGGCAGCCGTACGACTTGCTGATATCCGCCACCTTCACCAGTTCTGGCTTGAGTTTATTGCCAGCACCCATGCTGGACACAACGGGGATTTTCTTTTCCACGCATGCCTTCAGCAATGCCAGCTTGGGCTGTTTTTCGTCTATGGCATCCACCACGCAGTCTGGCATGAGCACATCCAGGTAGCCTTCAACGGAAACGCCTTCCAGATGCTCGGGAATGGCCTCCAATTCCAAATCAGGATTTATGTCCAGCAGCCTTTCCGCCATGACATCGGTCTTTGTCTTCCCCACATTTGAGAGCATGGCGTGAATCTGCCTGTTTGCATTGCTTGCCTTGACCTCGTCCATGTCCATGATGACGATTTTGCCAACGCCAGCCCGCACCAGCAACTCCACCGCCCAGGAGCCAACGCCCCCGACGCCAACCACAAATATCTTGCAGGCCTTCAGCTTCTCCAGCTTCTCTTCGCCTATAAGCAGGCGTTCTCTTTCCAGAAAATCGTACATGTGGACTGTGGACTGTGGACTGTGGACTGTGGACTGTATTTTATCTTTGGATTGCAGAATAAAAAACCTTTCCCTCATCCACAAAAACACAACTCTATACATTACCCGCGAAGCGCATTTCGCCTTGGCGAAATGCGCTTCGCGCAGTAAGGGATAGAGGTGGGGCTTGGGGAGGGGGAAGGGGCCTTTTGGGCCCTTCCCCCTCCCCAAATAATATCCCCAAATGGAATAATCAGTGTTCCAGCGCCAGGGTGGCGGTGACGCGGTCGCAGACTTCAGCGGGGCCGAAGTACTGGATTGGTCCTGGATAGACGAAATCAACGCCTTCCGCCCATGCGTCGCGGTTTGCGGCGAAGGTCTTGAATGGCTTGCCGTCCAGTTCCACCAGTGCCTTGCGGATGACTGGCACATCCTTTCCGTGGCGGTGTTCCATGTTCATCATCATGGTCAACGGGATGCCGCCTGCTTCCCATTCGGAGGCTGGCATGGAAACATTGCGCACGCTGGACATGTATCCTGTCTTGCCTGCGCCGATTAGCGCGGAGGCGGTGTAGCCCAGGCTGTAGCAGTAGTCCGCATCGAAGTTTGAAGGTGCGGCGCAGCGTCCTTCGTATCCGAAGAAGTGAGCCTGTGTGCTGAACTTGACCTTCTTTTCCATCTTTGCGATGCGCTCTTCGATCATGGCGATGAGCAGTTTCTCTGTCTCGATTCTTGAGACCTGCACATTGCCGTGGGGGTCGCGGTCGCCCAGGAGCTGGTTGCGTATTGCGGCTGGCAGCGAAGCCAGTGTGGCGGCATTTTCGGGTTTGAGCAGTTTCATCACGAAGTCTGCCTTTGCCTCGGGTGTGGCCTGTGCCTCAAAGTCCTTGGCATTGATTGCCAGCAGGTCATTCAAAGCGGCGATAAGGGACTTCATCTCGGGGATGAATTCAATAAGGCCTTCTGGAACCAGGACAACGCCGAAGTTCATCTTCTTTTCGGCGCGCGCCACCACCAGGGCGGTCAGTTTATCGGCGATTTCCGCCAGGGATGTCTTGTTCGCGGCAACTTCCTCGGAGATGAGGCATGCTGTAGGATGTGTCTGAAGAGCGCATTCCAATGCGATATGGGAGGCGGAGCGGCCCATCAGCTTGATGAAGTGCCAGTACTTGCGGGCGGAATTGGCATCCCTCATGATGTTGCCGATAAGTTCGGAATACACCTTGGTTGCGGTATCAAAACCGAAAGACACCTCGATCCACGCGTTCTTCAGGTCGCCGTCAATGGTCTTGGGGCAGCCGATGACCTGAACACCAGTCTTCTTGGAAAGCATGTACTGTGCCAGTGTGCAGGCGTTTGTGTTTGAATCGTCGCCGCCGATGATGACGACTGCGCTGATGCCGTGTGCCTTGCAGTTGGCCGCCACCTTCTCGAACTGCTCCTCGGTCTCCAGTTTTGTACGGCCAGAGCAGATGATGTCGAATCCTCCTGTGTTGCGGTATTCGTCAATCTTCTTTTCATCAAGGATGATGTACTTGTCGTCAATCAGGCCAGAGGGGCCGCCCAGGAAGCCGTAAAGCTCGTTCTTGGGGTTCAGGGCCTTCAGTCCATCAAACAAGCCAGATATGACATTGTGCCCGCCAGGCGCCTGACCGCCAGACAGAATGACGCCCACCTTGATGGGCTGCGTGTCACGCTGTGCGCCATTGACGAATTTGATCGCAGGCATCCCGTATGTATCTGGGAACAGAGCCTTGATTTTGTCCTGGTCTGCCACTGACTGTGTTGGTTCGCCAAGTTGTGCTTTGGCAAATGGGCCGCACTCGTTCAGGACTGGGGGCAGCTTCGGCGCATACGCCGCGCGTGCCTTCTGCAATGGGGAAATCTGTGTCATTTTTTATTGCTCCTTGTTGTTATTTCGCCGCGCCCCGCGCGGGGCGCGCATTCAAATCATTTGTCTGCCAGGAATACGTACATTTCCTTCGGCAGCTTGTCGATGGAGGCGATGCTGGCCTTTGCGCCATTGGGCATGGTCAGTTTTTCGCCTTTACCCTTGCCCACCAGCAATTTGCCCAGTGGCGAATCGTACGAGATGATATGCTTCTCGGGATCGCTGTCCAGCAAGCCCAGGATGTAGAAGACCTCGGTTGATTCGTCGTTGTACTTGAGGGTGACGGCGCAGCCTGGCACGACTGCATTGTCCAGCTGCACATCCGCAAAGTCAGTGGCCCGCATGCCAACAAGACTCTGCTCCCATTCGCGCCTGCGCAGCCCCAGCATGCGCTGCCTTTCCTTTGCGTACTTGTATTCGGAGTTTTCGCTCAAGTCGCCCAGGCTTCTGGCGAATTCAATGGCCTTGGTGTTCTCTGGTATCTGCACATCCACCAAATCATTGAGTTCGGCAACGCGCTTGTTGTACGCGCGGATGGACGTCACCTTGCCAATGGTAATCTTGGCGGCGCGCTTTTCCTCGATGTCGGAGATGTATTCTGGATAAATCTCCGCAATCTTCACCAGAATGCTCTGGATTTCGCCCGTGTCCAGCAAGGGATAGCGCTTGACGCAGCGGATGAGGTCTATCACCGCCTGGTGGTCGCCGTGTCTCATGACCATCACCTGGAATTCCTCGTCATCCAGAAGCAGGCGTCTCAAATCCCTTTGGGCCTTGAGATAGTCGCCTTTCACTTCGGCGCGCAATGTCTTGAATATCAAGGTCGCCTCGCCGATGTACTTCTGCTTGAGCTCATCCAGATTCGAGCGCCAGAGCCAGTACATCACATCGCAGGAAACGCGGTTCGTGGCCAGTGCCGTCTTGACTGTCTCCACCAGTTCATCCTGCTTGCCCAGCGCCTTAAGGGTATGCTCCACGTATGTCCACAAACGGTAAGGCAGCCTTATTGCCAGTTTCGCCAGATAATCAGTCCCAATCACCTTGGCCGTGTATTCAAACCATTCCTGGGCCAGTTTGCCAGGCAGTTTGTTGGACACATCCACGCATGTATTCACATCCTTCCACACCAGCGCGTCCGATATGCCAGCGCCCATGCCGTAAAGATGCTGTATTGCCTCGGCATTTCCAGTCTTGAGAAGGAGCGAGATCGCCAGCGCGAAGCGCTCGACGCTTTCGGCGCGGTCCTTGCCGTTGTTGATGATGCGCTCCACATTGTCCCAATGGGTTTCGCCTTCCACATTGAGAGTGGAGACTTTCTTCAGGCGTTCCGACAATTCGAGCACGTTACGGCTGTCATCCCAGCGCAATTCCGCAATGGCGGCCTCCTCCTTCTCCTTTGCAATGGTCTGCGGCATTTCCCTGACGCCGCGGACCTGCATGTCAAAGTGCTTTTCACTCATTACCGCAGGCACCAGAATTGACTTCACCAGCTCATCGGTGACTGGACGCCCCGCCGCCAGGCTCTCCCTGTATTCCTTGAGATAGCTGCGCCCTTCGCGGAAAGTGGGCAGGATGCCGCCTTTAAGCAGTATCTGCAAAGAGGAAAGGTCCTTGACCACCACATATTCGTCCATGAAAGTCTTCAGCGGCACGTTGTATCTGCGTTCGAACTGCAATTCCACCTGGTTCTGCGCATCGTCCAATGCAACGACCTGCCCGCAAAGCAAATCCTTGTCATAGCAGATTGCCGCAATTTTGATTTCCCTGAGCATCTGCCAGCGCTGGTTTACCTGTACCAGAGGCGTTTCCTCATTGTCCAATCCCAATGCGGCGATAAGCCCATCCGTGTCCTTGTAGGTGTTGAACTGCATTTTTGCCAGCATGGCGTATTTTTCCCTCAAAGCGGGGGAATCCAGATTCGCCGCCAGGCACAACCTCAGCAGGTTCAACTTTGTGGGTGAATCAATTTTGCGCTTCTCCTGCTTTTCAAAATACTTTGACAGGCGTGTCTGGAACAGCTTTTGGAAGTTGGCAGGCCATTCCTCGCCAGTCCTGTTGGCCCTGTCCATAAGGCTGAGGATAGCCGCCATGTCCTCGTCATTGCCCCTGGTAATGCCGTCCAAGTAGTTCTGGTAGTCCTTGAAGTTTGTGAAAATGCTTTTGTCAGCCATTTGCCGTGTTTCCTTCTCCGTGTGTTGAGTTGTTATCTTGAATTGATTATCTTATAGTTTCTTTTCACGTTTTCAGCGATAAGCCTGGCCTCCGCCAGGCTCCACATAGGCGTTGTCACCATTGCACCGTCTGCATCCAGTTCCCGAGGCAGTTCCATGAATCCGCTGATGAACCCATCCACAATCATTGCCACTTCCAATTTGCCCCCCACGGACTGCACTTCCGACCAGAGGCCAGGCGCGAATTCATCGAAATATATCTTCAATGCCGCCCTGTTGCCGTCCTTTTGGCGCAGCACGTCTATCTTCAGGATATGCCTGGAATCTATCATCGGGAAACTGCGTATCATTCGCTTCTTGCTTCCGTCAATGGAGCGTGCCGTGACTATCAGAGAGGAATTGGCATTGTCGCGTTCCGCCTCCGACACCACCTGGTGCAATGCCAGTTTGAATCTAGGCTGCGGAATCAGGCTCTGGCAGGAGACAAGAAGCAAGGCCGCAATGGCAAATACTATGTTCGCAACTTTTCTCATTCGTTGAACTTCCTATAGAAAGATGCCAGACTTATGCCAAGGGCGCGGCTCGCCGCCTCCTTGTCCCCATTGAAACGCTCCAAAGTCCTGCGCAAATACTGCCTTTCACATTCCTTCAGGTACGCCTTCAACGTAATCTGCTCCCCCACCGCGGGCATTTCGGGTTCCTGGGGCGCGGAGGCACTTTCGGCCCGCGCGGGTTTCAGCATTTCCGCGGGCAGGTCCGTGGGCATGATTTCCGTCCTGCCATCAGGAAGCAATGCCGCCGCCCGCAGCAGCACATTCTCCAGCTCCCTGACATTTCCTGGCCAAGGCGCGTTCTGCAACATGGCCATGGCCTCCTCGCTCAATACAACATCGGGATATCCGAATTTGGAAAGCAGGTACTTTGCCAGCGGCACTATGTCCTCGCGCCGTTCACGCAATGGCGTCATTGTAAGAGGCAGCACATTCAGGCGGTGGAACAAGTCCAGCCTGAAGCGGCCTTCCTCTATCGCTTTTTCAAGATTTTCGTTTGTGGCGGTTATGATGCGGGCGTTCACAGGTATGAATTCATTGCCGCCCACGGGCCGTATCTTGCGTTCCTCCAGTACGCGCAGAAGTGTCTGCTGCATGCTGGGTGAAATCGCGCCTATCTCATCCAAAAACAAAGTGCCGCCCGATGCAGTTTGGAATAAACCTTCCTTGCTACGGACGGCACCTGTAAACGCGCCTCGCACATGCCCGAACAGCTCCGATTCAAGCAGCTGGTCGCTCAGAGAGGCGCAATTTATCGCCAGAAACGGGCGTTGCTCTCCAAGGCCCGCATTATGAATCGCCTTGGCGGCAAGCTCCTTGCCCGTTCCGCTTTCACCGCGTATCAGGACATTCATTCCGCTGGCCGCCATCCGCCCAATCTGGCGGTACAACTCCTGCATGGATGGGGATTCGCCCAGAAGGCATCCAAAATGAAGCTGCCCTTCATTTATCTCCCTGATTGTCTCCTGGACTGGCGCGGGCCTGGACGCAAGCTCCATTTCCTGCGCATTTTTCAAGGCGGACAGCACGTCGCTTTCCCGCACTGGCTTAAGCAGCCTCACAAAGGCAAGCCCCTTCCGCACCGCTTCGTCCGCTGCAACTATCCCAGCGTAATTTGCCGTCACGGCGACTGGCACAAGGCATACATCGGGGAGCATGGACACGTCGCATATCAGCAAGGTCCAATTCTCCTCCTCCAAAAGACGGGACAACTCACCTGCCTCTTCACACACGCGGACAACACAGTCCATTCTGCGGAGTATTCCCTTGAGAACCTCTGACAGGTTTTTGTCCCCATCCGCTATGAGCACTTTATCTTTCACAAAATCGGCTCCGTAAAATAAACGGCATAATATAGCCCAAAATCGCAAAGTGCATAGTGTTTTAGCAGAAGATGGCGCTGTCCTTTTTCTGTAGCGGTGTGTTGATTATGTATGGCAGGCTGCGTCCCCTGAGGGTGACTGTCGCCCTAAGGTAGAACATTGCGCCTGAGAAGTCAGCGGGTATGATTGTGATGGCGCGTTCCGCAATATTGCGCCTGCTGGCGGAATCGGTATGGCTGGCCTTGTTTATGAAGCAGCATTCATCCCCAGGCGACGCCTTCCATCCTTCAGGCAAATCCAGCTTGATGTTTATCATCGTCTCAATGAAGAAGGAATTGTTCATTGTGAAATACATGCTTATGGGCTTGCCCGCCTCCACGTCGGGGCAGCCGTCGAAGCGCACATAAAGCACGCCGAACGGCAGATCGTAGCCCATCCTGTAGGGGGAGCGAGTGCTTATCTCGCGCCTGACATAGTCGCTGGACTTCTGCTTCTCCACATAGTCCTCGGGTATTTCAGTTGGACCGTCGGTGAACTGCACCGCCTCGAAAATCGTGCCCATGGAATAGAGCCTGGCCTGCCTTATCGTGCGCTCGGTCAAGTCTGTGATGGTGTGCGGTATGTCCCCGCCAAGGTGTGAATTTGCATTTGGCAGGATGCAGCATGTCTGAATGGAATCGCCGATGGGCTTGGTCCATTTTTCGGGAATGCCGCTGGCACCAAGCATGATGCCCATCACTGCGCCCGCCGTGCCAGCGGTGCAATCGGTGTCATCGCCGCAATTCGCCGCAAGGCAGACCGCTTTTCCAAAGTCGCCCTCGCCATACAAAAGCCCCAATGTGGTGAAGCCCAGGTTGCCTGGCGCCTGGAACCAGCCCAGATCCGCGCTGTCCTGGACTATCTTCTCCCGCGCCTCCGCAAATGGCACGTGCTTGTCATAGCAGTCGCAGGCAAGCCTTACAGCCCGTGCCACGCGGCAGTCCTCTGGAATGCGCGCCACGCCAAATTCAATCACGCTGCGCACATCGTCCAGCAGGAAGGCGGCTGATTCCATTGAGGCTGTGAACATTTCCGCGTAGATGCCTTCGCCGCAGTGGTCGATGCATGAATCGTAGTAGGCGTATTTGCAGGCAATGTCTGGCATTCCAGGGAAGAAGCACGCCCATATTTCAGAGCGTATCCAGGCGCCATTGCTCCACTTCCATACGTCATTGTTGCAGGAACCCGAAAGAGGCGGCATAAATCCGCGGGCGATATTGCATTTTGACACGCCATATTCATTCCAGGGTCCTGTGTTTTCGTAGGACCAGTACTCGGCCAGCACCCTCTCATTCAGGCGCAGAAGGCCCTTTTCCTCGGCGGCTCGCAGCCACAGCAACTGCAAATCCAAATCATCATTGGGCAGGGGTTTGCCATCCATTTTCTGCACATAGAAAGTGGCGTTGTTCATTTCACGCCTGCCCTCGAACGGACCTCCCAGCGTGCCGCCGATGTTCTTGCCCATCCAGCAACCAAGAACCTTGTCCCTGTACGTGTTCAGATTCAACTTCAACATTGTCATTTTTCTCCCTTGAGGCAATAAACATCCAATGTGAAAGCCTTAGGCGTCCATGTGAGCGCCGAAGCGGCGCTCACTCAGGTTGACCAACTTGCATGCTTTAGTCAGTTTGACAGCCACACAGGTTGGCAACCTGTATGGATTACTTGGGGCTATGCCTTACCAGTTGGCCAACCTGTATGGATTACATGGGGCTTTGCCTTACCAGTTGGCCAACCTGAGTGAGCGCCGCTAAGGCGCTCACATGGACGCCTAAGGCTTTCACATTGGATGTCCATTACCTCCCTTGTAATTTGGCTCCAGTAAATGGAGTTCTTCAATCAAGATGCGCAGGAATATTGCGGCAGTCCACGCATATCT
>JAEEGL011058511.1_pt1 | contig 12907 bp, 6 predicted proteins | sample 9134231 | NCBI WGS metagenome assembly JAEEGL01 (sample SAMN16246548, study PRJNA631951) | gut metagenome | biome: gut microbiome; feature: rumen; material: fiber-attached | host: Bos | place: Iran: Karaj | collected 2018-10 | reverse complement strand
TATAAACTTGAATTAATTGGTGCATTGCCAATTGATGAAGTAAAGGCAATGGAAAACGATGATCTTTCTGTTGTTGAAAGAATCGCAAAAGTTCAACGTATCGTTATGGACTTCTTGTCTTCTCCATTTGCCAAGCAAATGGTTAACTCAGCTCCAGTAAGACCACCAATCACTCGTACAAACGTTATCTTGAAGAACCCAGACTTTAAAAAGGCATTAGTATTATGGCAGTTTGTAGAATCTTATACAAAGATGGGATTCTCTGTCGAAAATGATATCAAGCAAGTTCCACTAGATGATGAATTGAACACTGGCGTTCAAGATATGATTTGCCTTGGGACTATGTTAATGCAAGGTTTAATTGAAGGCAAGACGGAAGATAGTGCATTCTTTAATGAATCTAACATGGATGAAAAAGACAATGTAGAGGAAGAAAAGGAGAAAGAACAAGAAGAGCAAAAGGAAGAAGAAAAGAAAGAAGATAAAGAGCCAGAAAAAGAACCGGAAGAACAAAATGACAACGAAGTTGTCCCTAACGAAGCAGATGTAGTTGCAGAGGAACAACAAGAAGAAAAGGAAGAGCAAGAGCCTGAAGAAGAGGAAAAAGAGGAAGAGCTTGAAAAAGAAGAACTAGAAGACGAGGAAGATGAAGAGGAACTTGAGGAAGAGGAAGAATTAGATATTCCAGAAGATATAGGCCTTCTTGATGAAACAAGAGATATGTTCCAAAGAACAGCCGATGAAGTTGTTTTAACGAAGGCAGAAATCTCTAGAATTAACAAGGCAATTGATAGAGTTCTTGAAAAGGTAAAAATGGAAAATGCAGCGCAAACAACCGCCGCAGTATTAGACAAGATAGATGATAAAGAAGTTCTTGCAGAAAGATTATTAGCTCAAATTGAAAAAGAAAAGAACATGATATTAAGAGCAAAGACAAAGAGAGAACAAGCGCTTGAACGCGAAATTAGAGCGGTAAAGATAGCGGGCGAAAAAGATGAAAGAAGATTGAAGTTGCTCGAAGAGCAAATTGCAAGGCATACAGCCGGAGAAGATATTGATGAAAATGTCGTGTATGCGAATAACAAGGTAGAAAATGAGTAAGGCACATAAAAAGAAAATGCCTAAGTGGCTAGATATAACACTTAAAGTAATAGAATGGACCTTAATAATATTTATAGTTGTGTGTATGCTATCGCTACTTGCGCAACGTATGACAGGAAATACTCCAGAATTATTTGGATATTCTACATACACAGTAGCGACAGGATCAATGTCTGGAACATATGAAGTTGGAGACATTGTATTGTGTAAGAGAATAAAAGACCCATTGAAGTATAATGAGACGCAGGGCTTTAAAGAGGGCGATGTAATTGCTTTTATAGCACCAGCAGGATTTGATAAAGACAATTTACTTCAAGGCCATACTGTAACGCATAGAATATTCTCTGCACCATATTATGATAAAGAAAGCGATACTTGGTATGTTGATACAAAGGGTGATGCGGCCCCAACAAAAGATAGAAAACCAGTACCATTGGATAATATTCAAGGCATTATAGTAGGTACTTCTAAAGGCGTAAGTAACTTTATGAAGTTTATAACAAAATGGTATGGGTTTGCGACTATAGTTGTAATACCATTATTGTTATTATTGGCTTGGCAAATAGTTATTTTAGCAAGAGAAAAAGAAAAAGCTGAGCACGAAAAATTAACTAAGCAAAATGCAGAAGCTATAGAAGCACACAATAAGGAACAACAAGAAAGAATTGAAGAGATAAAGGCGCAAGCAATAAAAGAATATCAAGCACAGCAAAGCTTGGAAAAAGATGAAAATAAGAAATAAAGCGTAGCAGATGGCTACAAAGGAGAAAGCGGTTGGCTTTAACGAAGAAGGAACAAGATAGTATTATAGTTAGCAAGGCCATGCAAGCAGCTTCTGCAAGAAGAGTTGCTACTAAGGTTATTGTTATTGTTCTTGCCGTGTCACTGGTAGTTTCTGGTGGCGCTTGGGGTGTTATTTCTTTTATCGAAGCTAACTCAATGATGATTTCTATAAACGATACAAATGAGGGTTTGACTTTGTCTAATGATGCTACATTTGAATATCCTACAACAAAGATAAACATGAAAGGGCCTAGCGCTATGGATGCTTACACGTATTCTTGGTTTAATACGAACGATATCTTAGGTCAAGATGGTGCGCATCATGGATTTAATTATATATGTTATAGTTTTTATTTAAAGAATGTTTCTCCTACGAATGCGTGTTCTTATACTTTGGGAATCAAGTTTACCAAGGATACAAAGAATGTATCTGCGGCGACAAGAATAATGCTAATAGAAAGCGATGAAAACTGTGAAAATGAAGTATATAAGGTAAGATGTTTTGCAAAAGCAAAAGAAGATGGAACAGCAGAGTATATATCATACGATGAGTGTGAGCAAAACCAACAAGGTTTAACTTTAGAAGCTTTAGATTCAAAGAATCAATTGTTAGATACAAATATGACATATCCATTTATGGGACAGTTGTATGACACTGAGACAGAGGAAGATTTAGGGTACTATGCGTTAAAAGAATCTGGTCGTAGGTTGTCTCATAATGCATATATTAAATTTACTGTTGTAATGTGGTTAGAAGGCACAGATTTACAATGTGTAAATTCTATTTTAGGAGGAAAATGCACCGTACAATTCGAATTTACATTAGATGAAATGTTAGAAGTCGAATATTATGGAGATTAAGGAGTAGAAAAATATGGCAAGAGAAAAGAAAGTAGAGTCAAAAACAAAAAAGATAGTTAATATAGTTGTTATGACGATAGAGATATTGATTATAATTGCAGGAATTGCGTTATCTATCTCTGTAATATTTGGATCAAAAACGAAGACTGACGAATTAGGAAATGGCTATAACATTACAACCGTATTATCTGATTCTATGAACGGAAATATAACAAATGAATATGAGATTTCATCATTTAAACCAAAAACTGACTTATTAATTATTAAATCTATTTCTGAAGATGAGATTAAAGAATTAAAAGTTGGTGATGTTATTACATATTTAGGTAGAGTTGGTGGTGAATTACAATTAATTTCGCACAGAATTTATAAGATTGGTACGCAAGAAGTTGGAGACCAAGTATATCCTGTCTATTATACGTTAGGTGACAAACAAAGAACTGGCAATGATGAAGTTGATTTTGCATTATCTACAAAGATTCAGGTTGGAAATATCCAAGGAAAGGTAGTAAAAAAAGTATCTGGAGTAGGAAGCATAATTTACTGGTTCCAAGAAGATCCAAACCATTTCTTGTTATCTGTTGTAATTCCACTAGCATTATTATTAATCTACAATGTATATCTATTTATTAGAATGGTTGTTGATTTCAGAATAAAGAAAGCAAAAGAAGAAGGTCAAATGGCGGTTGAAGCAATAAAGGCGCAAACATCAATTGACGAAGAAGAGATAAAGAGAAAAGCAATAGAAGAGTATCTTGCTAAGCAAGCAAGCGCAATAAAAGATGAAACAGACATTAAGGATGAGGCCGTAGTAACCGAGGAATCTAAATAAGATAAATAAAAGCTAATGCGGCAAATAAGGTGAAAAATGAATGGCGAAAAGCATGTAACGGTGATTCTATTAATTGTTGTTGTTATAGTTGCATTAATGAGCACCTATGCATGGTTTTCGGTTTCATCGGCACCAGTTTCTTATTTAGTAATGACTTCTGGAGCACCAGTTGCATTTTCGATTAGCGATGCGCAAGGTGGGCAAGGAAGTAGTGCCTTTAATTTTGGTCCTTATTCTGGCCAACGTGGCTACGATGAATTTGGGAATGTTCTAACCAATGAGGATGCTCCATATTCGGTTTACCAAAACATACCATACAAGATGACTGGAGCTGCTGATGTAACAATGACAGTTGAACTGGAAAGTGTAATTGTTGAAGTTGGTGTGATTTATACATATTCTTTTGATCAAACTTTAATTAATGTATTTGGATTAACAAGTGAAGCGGTTAGCGCTTTAAATGAGACAACAAGACAAAATTATTTTGTTTCAGCAACTGCATATGCTAATGATCCTACTGTGTTGCCAAGCGGAGCAAATCCAAATGCAATATATATGGTGTATGATACTTCAACTAATAAAGTCACACACTTAATATTTGCAAAAAGCGTGGTTTCTCAATATATGTCTTATGATTATTGGGTAAGCGCAGAAACCCCAGTCACACCGGACGATTCTCATACCTCGGCGAAATCAACAGGGATTTTGCTTGAATATGGCGAAGACGTATCAGAAACTGGAGTTGTGAATTATGTTTGCGTACAAGCGCTATTCTACGGAAATGATGGTGTTAAAAATACTCCATGTGTTTTTTCTAATAATAAGTTTCAAGGTTCAACCTTTGTAATTAAGTTTAGTGCGGGAGGTGCTTAATGATGAGAGCCCAAACTAAATTGATTGTTTTAATTGTAATGATAGCGTTAATTGCAATTATTATTGCATCTACGTTTACGCTTGCATATTGGTCAGGAGGCGCATCAGTCCCGGTTGCAGGAACAGACGCTGTGGACGTAGACAACTCAGAAAATGCTACTACCAAATATTTAGTATTTGCGCCATTAAATAGTTATTCGACAAATTATTGTTTCGAGTATACAGATGTGAGTGGGTGGCGCTTAAAATATGAATATGGCGAAGACTATATTCTTGAAGGTGGCTCAAATAAGGCTGGATCAAGAGCAGCAGCTTCCGCTTCAGAAATAACTGCTGTAAGTAGTAATATTATAGGAGTAAAAGTTATAGGATACATAGGCACATTGGGTCAATATGAGGATTTGATAATTCCAAGTTCAATATCTTGGAATAGCCAAACATTAAATGTGACAAAAATTGATTTGAAGATGACAGAATATGCAGAATCGTTAAATTTGATTACTTCTGTTGTTATTCCATCAAGTATTACAAGCGTGGATGGGGTCAGCTTTTCAAATGCAAATAATTTAAGCAAGGTGTATTTTAACAATACAACATTGCCAACGATAGGATCTTATGCCTTTAGAGGTATATCTGCAACGTATTATAAAAAGAGTGGGGATGATTATATTACCACAACAATAAGGTGATAAATGAGGAAGACAGGTCTTGTGGTTATTATGCTGATAGTTATTCTTATTGTAGTTGCTTCAACTGCAACATATGCTTTCTATTCAGCAGAAAGAGCTACATTTACATTTACTGTCACATCTGCACAAGGGTCTTCCATTGGGTTGGGACTAAATGTCACATCAAATACTTTGCGACCAGCAAATACCTCAGCGCAGGTAGGTAATTATGCCGCAGCAGCTTCAAATAATGGTGAAAGTTATGCAGTATATATAATTAGCTATATTGCAACAACAACATTAAGTGTAGGATTTCATATAGATGATGTATCGTATCTAGATTCTTCAAACAATGATACTTTTACAAACGGAGAAAAGGCATATTTAGATGATACAATCGAGTATTATTTGATTAGAGAGAATAATTTGACAACTTATCACATAGCAGATGGTGAGAATTATCAAACTACTGTTTTACATACAATTGCAAACAATGCATGGATTAAAAAGTATGATGATACAGATGCAACAAGCATAGCAAACACCTCATATACAATCGCTTCTTTGGCGGAGGGAGAAGGTTATTTGTTCTGCTATATTAGATTTAATAAATCTCAAGAATTAATCCCTCCAAAATTCGATAATATGCACATCGAATTTACTCTAAATACAACGCTAAATTCTTAATCTAAAATGACAATATTTTAAAGCAAACAAAGAGGCCAAGCGCCTCTTATTTTGTTTACAAAAGATTAAAGGAGAGAAAAAGCGTTTAATTCTATGTAAAATATATGTAAAATTTACATTTGCAAAAGGGTCAATTTTGGCAAAAAATGACCCTACTTTTTCATAAAAACTTATTAAAATTTACATTAAATACACATTAATATTAAGTAAGTGTTAAGTGCCAATGTAAAATAATTATTAAAATTATATATATTTATATAAATATTAAAGAAAAAAGCGTGTTTTCTTCTCTCGCGCATAATATATTATAGGTGAGTTAGTTAGGAGCACGAAAATGCAAAATAAGAGTTCTACAAGATTTTTAATATTGAGCATTTTGATTATGGCAGTCTTAGTCATAATCGCTTCTAATTTATTAACAAGCATTTTTAATTCAACGTTAAATACAGAAAAAGCGTATGCAGACTTGACTTTCAGCGCAGGAACAGTTACTGATGGCTACGGGTTACACGATGGTGAAGTTAAGTCTAATTATGCTCATGGATTGACAAGTCCAAATGTTGTTTCAAGCATGTCTGATATCGTTGGTAAGACATCAGGTAATTACATTTTAGAAGGGGATATCGGTACAGCAGAAAGCCCTATTTCGTTGAATTCGTTAACACAGGCAGTTTCAACGGCTGTTTTTGATGGACAGGGTCATACTATTTATTTTACAAACACAACTGGGGTTAATAACGGAAGTGAAGCCTTTTATGGTACATTGTTTGGTCAATTCTCAGGAACAATTAAAAATGTAAATTTTGTGTTAACGTTTAATTATTCAAATAGCGATGGCGAAACAAAGAATTACCAAGCATATGGTGGCATTATTGGAAAAATGACTGGAGGTCAAATATCGAATTGTACATTTACTCTAGCTGGTAATTCTACTGTACAACTTAATGCAAGTAGAGACGGAACCAAGGTATATCCAGTTGGTATAATTGCTGGCGAATTCGGCGGTGGCACAATTAGCAATACAACAGTCAATGTGAATTATCAACTAAAATTTCAAAACAACAAGAGTACGGGCTTTGGGTCTTCTCCTCAATATCGTGCTTGCTTAGGTGGATTTGCGGGAGATACATATGGCTCAGCTTCATTTGTAAATATCTCATTGCATGGGGCAGGAACAATTCATGTTGAAGGAAAATCTAATCACAAAAACGAGCGTGCATATGTAGGGGGAATCTTAGGATGGGCTGCAAACCCAGATAATGGTACTTGTTCAGTGTCTATTAATGGTCTTTTATATTCATATACAGGAACAATTTCATCAAATAACATTGGAAGTACTTCAAATTATAAGTATTCTTGTGGAGGGGAATGGCAAGGATCGGTTAGCTGTTCTAATATTTTTTATACAAGTACTTCTAAATTTGCGACAATCGATGAATATAATAAAGATTCGGCACAAGCATTAAGTGGATATCAATACTCGATTGCAACTTCAAGAATAGGGTTTAAGGGAGATTATATTTGGTTTGGAGAAAAATCAACTTATTCAATAACAAATTCAGATAAAAAAACGATTACTGGTTCATTTGTTTGTACGATAACAGTTGGAACAACACAAAACACAAGTGCTATAGCTGTAACAGGAATAACAAATCCGTATTATCCTATCATTGCAAAGTCTAGTATAAATGGTAATATTACAGGATATGCTATGGGTCAATATGCATATTTATCAAATGAAACATCTGGCACATTAAATACTGCAGGATCAGGGATTTCTACTACAGGAACAGGGCCTACATTAACTCTTACATCGACAGATAATGGTGGAACTTATTCTGGCACATACAATGGATTGACGAGCACAATCACAAGTTTATTTAAGAAAGTTTATAGAGCAGGCAGCGAAACTGGAAATGCATATGGATTAAGCGCAACAGAAGATTCTTTATCTCCTACATCAATTAAGAATGCAAATACTTATAATTTAACAGCAACATTAGGTTCAGGCGCACATAAAGTTGGTAATACATATTATTATTTAGTTGGAACAGGTTCTGCATACACAGCTCAAATTAATATAGCGAAAGCAGCATTATCAATTACAGCAGATAATAAGTCAATCACATATGGTGATGTAGCTCCAACATATACAGCAACATATAATGGTTTTGTAAATGGAGAAACGGCTTCCGTTTTATCTACACCAGTATCAATTGCATGTCCATATTCACAATATAACAATGCAACAACATATACAATTACACCAAGCGCAGCAACAGCAGCAAACTATGATATAACATTCCACACAGGAACATTGACAGTCAATAAGAAAAATTTAACATCGGCGACAGCTGAAAACTTTATTGGTGTATACGATAGTAATCCTCATTCAATTGGAGATGTTTCGTTTGATGGAATAGTAAATAACGATTCTTATCATATTTATTACAAGGCTGGTTCAGCAGCATCTTCAAGCAACTTTGATACGCTTGATACAAAACCAACTCGTACAAATGCTCAAGCAGAAGAAAGAATTTATTTCTATGTAGATGGTGGAAGCAATTATAATCCAACAACTGGGTATGCTACTATTACAATTGAAAGAGCAGTTATTAATCCAACAACTATTGCAGCTGCAAATACAATATTGACATATAATGGTACTGCTCAAGCACCTACACCAGAAATCCCATTAAGTATCCAAAATGATGTTCATATCTATTTCCATACCGGAAAAGCAGCATCTCAATCTGCAGCAATTACCTCAGATCCAAGTCAAAGTGCTATTTCTAAGCCAACAAATGTTGGATCTTATAGTGCATATATTTATGCAGCATCTTTAAGCGATCCAAACTATGATGTAGCATCAGGTTGGTTAGATTTTGCTATTGTTCCAAAAGAAATAACAATTACTTTAGCACAAAAGGTATATGATGGTAATACTAATATAATTTACAATGGCTCAACATATACAACATTTGAAGGAATTATTAGTGGTAATCCAGCAACATTATTTGGATGGACAGCTGGAACTACTATAATGGGAACATATAATAATAAGAATGTTGGAGAGAATAAGACAATTACATTATCTAATGTTTTAACTGCTACAACTTATGATTATAAAGGTGGAACAACATCTTCATATAATGTAATCACTGGTTCAAATTATTGTATCGCAACATCAGCAAGCGTTGGTAAGATTACAAAGAAGACATTAACAGTAACAGCAGATAACAAGTCAATTACATATGGAGATGCAGCTCCTTCATATACAGTTTCATATAGTGGATGGGCAAGCGGTGATACACAAAGCGTTTTAACAACTGATGCTACAGCAACATGTTCAGATTATGATACAAGCACAAACAATAAGAGAGTTGCTGGCAATTATACAATTGTTCCTGCAGGCGCAGCTGCAACAAATTACAGTTTTAATTATGTAAACGGAACATTGACTGTAGGAAAGAAGACTTTAACAATAACAGCAGATAATAAGTCAATTAAGTATGGCGATTCAACTCCAGCATTTACAATTACTTATAGCGGTTGGGTATATGGAGAAAGCACAAGCGCATTAGACACATTGCCAACAGCAACAACTACTTATACACGTAATAGCAATGTAAACACATATCCTATTACTCCTTCGGGAGCTGTATCAAGCAATAAATACAGTTTCAATTATGTTGCTGGTACATTAACTGTTAGAAAGGTTGCAGTTAGTGAGTTGACAATTGGAAATGTAACAGTTTCTAATACATACTCAAGCACATTCTGGACATATTCTTTAACAAAGAATTCATCTACATCATATACATATACTCAAGTATACAATGAGCATCCAACAACATTTAGTAATGTTACAATTTTCTATGATTTAACAGGAGTTAGTGATTTTAGCCAAACATTAAGCCCATCTTCAGCATCAATTACAGATGTTGGCGCTTATGAAATTACATATTCATATTCAGCAAATAGTAATTTTGCTCCAGTAGTAATTACCGTTATAGCTTCAATTACAGATATATATAAGCTTGATGATGGAACAAATTCTTGGGGTTATGCAGAAATTGGTTCAGCATGGAATTCAGAAACAACAGGAACTGCTATTGCAAATGAAACTCAATTAAATAACTGGTTGAACAATAACAATGCTTCTTCTCATGCTTATTTAACAACTAACATTACAATTACAGCAGGAAAACAAAACTCTTATACATTGGCTGGAACATTAGACTTAAACGGAAAGACTATTACTATTACATTTGCATCATCAGTAAATATTCAAAGTGATGGTACTTTCTATAATGGCGGTATTGCGACTTACTTAACAGGAACAATTAAGAATGGAAAGATAGTTGTTGATTATGTTGGATATGATGGACGTACAAGCTCTGGTCAAATAAATAATAAAGCATACACTTTCTATAATGGTGCATTGTTTGGCCGCATAACAAATGGTACTATTGATAATATTTATATAGACTATAGCAATAGAAATGAGCATCTATATTGGGAACGAGATACATGGGGTGGTACAACTAATAATACTCACGATTGTTTCGTTGGTGTATTAGCAGGAAGATGTTCAGGTGCCACAATCACAAATACACACATTGATCTAAATGCCAACATTTATCAATTTACAAAAATGAACGATGTAGTTTTCTTCTATGCACAAGCCGCTGGACATACAGCAGCATATTTTGGAGTTGTAGATGGCGCAACTACTATTACTAATAGCGCATTAACAGGTTCTTCAACATTTGACTTCACAAATGAAGGAAGTACTTCAGCTGAGAACGTATATAGAGTTGGTTCAATTGCTGCTTGGAACACAGCAGCAATAAGCATTAATGGATTCTATTATGGTGCAACATTAAATGTTACAGCAACAAAATATGGTGGTACTAATTATGCAGGATTAATGATTGGCGCACAAGGAGCTGCCTGTGAAGTTAAGAATTGGTATTATACAACACAAACAGCATTTGGATCTACAAATAGAGTAGGTGATGGCGCCGGCGTAACTTATACATCAGGCGCTTCTACGGCATTATCATTTGGCACGACAGGAATGTTCTTCTCTCCAGAATTAGGAACTGCTGGTTTCATTGTATATCTTCCAAACACATATAATAACAGCACACATTTAGGAAATTATACAGTAAGTATCACAAATGTAAGCGCAACTTCATTTGTATATTCAGTATCAGCAACGGCAAAGAAAAATGCACAATATATAATTATCAAGAACAACACATCAGGAACATTATCTAGAAATGCATCTGGTGAATATAGATATTGGACAATTAGCCCTGCTAATGGTGGTTCAAAAGTATATGACAATATTGAAGTTGATGCAAAAATAACAGCCAACGCAGGTGGCTTAACTATTGATGATGCTTCTTCAACACAATATTTATTCTATGTAAATCAAGTATCTACAAGCAATGTTGCTATTGGTACAATTACTGGTGCAGCTTTAATTAATTTCACATCAGCAAATCATTCATATACAACAGAAATCAAGCATGCAGATATTTATACAATTAGTATTGCAGATGGATATGGAGATGGCGTTTATTATCAAAGTAATGGTGCTTATGCAACATTCTTCTTAACAGATACAAGCACTTATACAATTACAGCAAAGACTTTGACAATTAATACTGTTGATCCATCTACAGGCAATCCATATGAAAAATATTATGACCCATATGGCATTACTACTTCTACAATTTCAAATTGGGGTATTGTATCTGGATTGATTCAAGGTGATGAAGCAAATTCTCCAGTAACATTTAGCATTACACATTCAACACAAGCAATAAATTATACAAATGGTGTATACAAACTAAATGCAGATGCAACACCTTATATAGTTTCTGTAGTTGTAGTTCCTGGAACATATCCTGATGACTATATCGTTTCTGGTGCATCTGAAAATATTTCATTAACAATTGTTCCAGTATCAGTTGCTATGGTTTTAGCAGCAAATCCAACATTTACGGCAAACCCAACATCATATTTGAACGTAACAAACGCTCATCCAAATAATGTTGCATATAATGGAAGCTTAAGTGGTGTAGGTTCTCCAAATTATGCATCAAGCAGTGCAAATCAATTTACATTTACTCAAACATATAATAGCTATGCAACAACATTTGATTTACACGCAACAAATAGAATTACATATCATGGACAAGAAATCCTATTTAACTTAACAAACAATGTTTTAACAAATGCTGGTTCATATACAGTATCAATTGCATCAACAAGAAGCGGTGCAAATTATAATCCAAACAATTATGAACCAATTTATCTAAATGTTGGTGTTACAATTAATACATATTCTGTATACATGGAATTTAGAGATACTAAAGAATTATATGATTCAAGAATAGACTATGATTCAGCAGATAATGCTTTTGATTTTATCTATGTAATTGGAGATAGTGGAATTCCAAGTGAAAACGGAACAATGTTTACAGATAATTGGATTAAGAGTATTTTATATGGAAATTCTGCAATTAATTCATATAAAGATTTATTCACTATTTCAACAGCATCTAGCGCAATTCTATCTCATGGTGGAATTACAGCAACTATTGGAAATGTTCAATATGCAAATGGTAGCATCCATGGCGGCGCATATAGCAATTCTACAGCTGATGAATATTTGATTACATTTACAGTTACATTCAGTGGTGCAAATGCAGATAGTATTAACCCTGCTAATGTATCTACATTTGTATCTTTAGGCTCTGCTGAAGGATATTATGCTGGAAATCAATTAATTGGTGAAAGTGCAAAATCAAATGCAAAAGTTAGATTAAAGCTTATTAACGCATCTAATCAAACAGGTTCAGATACATCATTAGCTAATTATCAAAATCATATGACGGCTGTAGCAAATAGCGATTTGATGAAATTTATTTCTACTCATTACTACGACACAGTAGATCATATGGGTAACGGCGTATCTTCAACAATTGCACAAGCAACAACATACACAATTACAGCAGATATTAATTATGACTTAAAAGCAATGGGTGCTATGATACTTCCTGCATATAAGACAATTAATGGTGAT
>JAEEGL010385644.1_pt1 | contig 12907 bp, 5 predicted proteins | sample 9134231 | NCBI WGS metagenome assembly JAEEGL01 (sample SAMN16246548, study PRJNA631951) | gut metagenome | biome: gut microbiome; feature: rumen; material: fiber-attached | host: Bos | place: Iran: Karaj | collected 2018-10 | reverse complement strand
CCTACAAGCTCCCGCACGATCACCACGAACTCATCGCCATGATTGCCCCGCGTGCGGTGGTTGCGCTCGGAAACCCCTGTTACGAATGGCTGTGCGACGAATCGGGCTACAAGTCCATGATGGTAGCAAGCGAAGTGTGGAAGTCCATGGGCATTGAGGACCGCATCGGCTTTGACTTTACCGGCGGCCACGAGCATTGCCAGGCAGCCAGCAGCCAGAACAACACCGTGACAGCATTTGTCGACAAGTTCCTGCGCGGCAAGAACGCCAATACCGATATCCACGTCAAGCCCACGAACGGCAAGGGTTTCAAAATTGACAACTATGCCGACTGGATTGACTGGGAAACGCCCTCGCTCCCGTACGAAGAACCCAAGCCGGACACCTCCAAGCAGGACACGACCGTGCAGGATACTTCCAAACAGGACACTTCGAAGACCTCCCTGAAGATGGCACACCTCGCTCCGTCAATGAGCATGTTTGTATCAAACGGCTTCTTGCATGTACAAGGCGCACCCGAGGGCACCAAAGTCCGCTTGTTCGACTTGCAGGGTAACCTCGTCCGTGAATTTGGCGAAAAAGGCGGAAATCTTGCAGGCATTCGCGTCGGTAAGTTGACCGCTGTATTTGTCAGCAGTTGTGGCCAAAAACTCGGCCACAAATCGTTCAGCTATACAGGATTCTAGCTTTGAATCAACTTTGTCAATAAAAAGCGCCTCGGCATTCGCCGGGGCGCACTTATTTCGAAACTTATCTGCGCATAACCTTGATGGTCTTGCTCAAACAGGAGCCATCGCGATCCATTCCGCGAACATTCACGATATAGACGCCCCTGCCGAAGGGTTGCAGATTTACCGATGCCGTGCCGTTTGCAGTCACGACATCCTTGCTCAGCATCGGATTTTTGCCACTCAGATCAGTCACGCGAATTTGCGCGTTGACAGGAATACCGTAAAAATACACGACATCATCCTCTACGACATAATGAAATTTCTGTGCAGGAGAGAAGGATGCAATTAAGGTTGTCGAAGAATCCGTTTGAGTTGTATCGTTAAGCACCGTTGAATCTCCTTCGCCAGAATTTTGAATTGCGAGTTGCTGCGTCACGCCGATGTAGCGGCTAAAGGTATCGCCAGCGTTATCCTTGAGCGTAAACTTGATATAGTCTACGCCGCCAAAACTGTCGGCGAGTTTTACGGTAAGTTTAGTACCGTTTACAGTCGCAGTCACGCCTGTCGGGGCAAAAAAGGTATAGGTTCCATTATCATAGCCCGCAGTAAACTGCGCAAGGTCAATCACCTGGGTTTCACCCTTTGCAAAAGTATAGTGTGCGCGAGCCATCCATTCCAGGTAGCGTTCGAGTTCTGTCCAGCCGTCACCCAGGCGATCCTTGTTCGCATCGCTAAAGTCGCCGTTCTTGGATTTCGGATTGTAACCGTACATATTTTCCCACCAGTCCGGGAGGCCATCGAGGTCACTATCGTAATCGTTGGCCCAGCTTACGCTCGGATAGGGTTCCCAGCCCTTGACATTCGCCGTGTCGATGACATCGGTTTCGCGGTCAGGAATTCCCTTGGTCTTACCGACCGAGCCCACGACGCTATAGGTTCCGCTCTTGGTTTCCCGAATCATGCGCTGGTCATGATTGTCTAGAATCGGCATGCTCTGACCCACATCGCTCAAAACATCCTTGTATGCAGCCGAGGCACTCTGCACCGTGGCATAAGAGGTAAAGAACGGCTTGCTGTTCCAGGGCTCCCAATCAAGGACCTGCCCACCACTCAAACTGTATTCACGACCACAGTTGTCATCGTTCCCGTTGCAGGTAAACGATCCGTTCGCAGCCTGCAAAATGTTATTGTGGTAATAATACGCCTGCGAGCCCTTGCCGGTTCCTTCGAACTGGGCGCGCAGCGTGTAGCCGTGAAGTGTCGTGCCGGCACCTTCCTTGTAATAGTTCCCGACAAAATTCACCTCGTGCGCACCACCATCGGTTACACGACTTTTCCAGTTATAGACCACATTATTGAAAATGTCCAAGCGACCTGCGTAATAGCCGTTACCGTCTAGCCCGCCGCCGAGACTCCAGTTGCGCCCTGCATTGTGAGCAAGCAAATTGTGGTGAAAACTTCCGATATCGCCGCCGATAGTCGCCGCGTACCCATGTCCCGTTCCTGCCGCATAATTCTGATGGTCAGCAACATCCAAGGCTTCCGAAATCAAGGTGCGTTGCAAAGTGATATTCTTGCCACCGCGACTAGAGAACGCCTCGTCAATCGTCCAGCTGATGGATGCGTGATCCAGAATGCTGTGGTCGCCACCGGTGAGCCCCATTCCGTCATAAGTTTGACCGTATCCCAAGCGCACACGCATAAATCGGATAATCATGTCGTTACCGGTGAAGCCGATCGGAGCGCTCTTGATAGTAATTCCTTTACCCGGAGCAGTCTGCCCCGCAATCGTCACCTGGCTATGGTTGCACACCAGGCGGCTCTTGAGTTGAATCATTCCCGCCACCTTGAACATGATGGTGCGCGGGCCAATATCCGCCGTGCACGCCTCGCGCAAACTGCCTGCGCCATCGTCGTTCAGGTTTGTCACATAAACCACCTTGCCACCACGACCACCGAGAGCGTTACGGCCATAGCCTTCGGCACCTTCGAACGCCAGACGTCCCGGCTTAAAGCTCCAGATATTGCCCTGCGTCACCGTAGAACCGTTCACTTCGTCTACGCGCCAATAGTAGGTCAAAAGCGGAGTCGTTCCCGAAACCTTGTAGGTCGTGCCGGACTGTTCGCCCTTGTAAATATTTGCGGTCGAAGTCGTCGCGTTTGCGATTGCTGCAGAATCCGTGCCAAAATACACCTGGTGCTTTTTCGCAGTACTCGCCGCCGTCCACGAAAGCGTCAAGGCACCGTTCTCGTGAGGAGCATGGTAATCCAAATCCGTCGGAGAAGGGTTTGTCGCCTGAGCCGCCGCATTGGGCACGTTCAGTTCAAAGCCGTTCAGGGTAACCGTGCCCGTATTCAACTTTATCGCGGTCGAGGCACCCGTACCGCTTACATTAAAAGTCACGTAAGCAATTGCCGATTCGGAAGTCGAAAGCGCTCGATTTGTTGGTTTGACCGAGGCTTGCTTCGAATTGTTCACATAGACATCGATGCTGTTGCTTACCGCCGTCTCATCGACATTGTTCAGGTACAACAAGAGACTGTGTGTCCCTGCCGCAAGATTCGAGAAGGTGAGCGTAATCGCTCCGCCGCCTTCGACCATCACGCCATCGCACACAAGGCGCGCATAGCTCGGGGACTGCACCCCGGCCTTGTACCAGTTGGCTTTGAGGTTCGCGCTTCCGGCGACATTCACCTTCACGCCCGAAAGCGTCGTATCTTTCGAAGCGACACCCGAAACCACCCAGGGCACGTAATTCGGTTCCGTCACCTCGCTCGATTTGCGGCCGCTCATGTCAAAATCCACCTTGACAATCGGGGAACCTGCGAACGCATTAGTTACGCCAGCAAGCTCAAAGGCGAGCGCACCCGCCAGCAGTTTCAGCCTTAAACATCCCATAACACGCTCCTTATTACCGCTTTAGGTAAAAGCCCTGATGTTTACGCTGTTTCACGAGGCGGCCCCGCAAATCATAAACGCGGCCGGAGCCATTCATCAGCACTCTTTGTGCTCGGGGCTTTAGCAAAGTTGTCGACGCATTCGGATCCTCGATGGTGAATTTCCCGTTGCGGGTCGCTTCGCCGAATTCCGCGTCACCACCCTTCGTGGTAATCGTATAGGTGAACTCGCCAGCGACAGTCGGAGTTCCGCCAAAGTACAGAGAAGCAGTTGACGCATCCCAGGTTGCATTCACACCGTCAGGGAGGCCTTCAACGGTCGCCATGTCGGCATTCTCGATTACAAAAGAGAACGGGACGATTGAATCACCGAGTGTTATGCTTTGACTGCTAGAACCTGCGCCATGTTTAATGATTGCCGCGGGCATGGGCGTACGGTCACCGACAAGCGTAATATCAGGCTTCGGGAAATTTCCCTTGTTGCCATACAGCCAGAATCCTAGATGAGGCGGTTGATTGTAAGCAGTATTCTGCCAACTCATGCCGAGTCGGTAAATCGGGTCATGCGCAAGCGTATACATACGATGTTCCGTGGGAATCGTAGTTGTATAGATGTAGAGTTTTGACGCGCCATCGTGCAAAATCACTTCTTCGCGCCAATCGCCCAAAATGTCTCCGCTAAAGTTCGGCGTCGCCTTGGTGGTATTGCAGGAGTTTCCCTGCATCTGGAACAAGTTATTGCTCTGCTGCTTGGCATGGTCCCACTTGCTGATAGTCGTATTATCGAGCAGTTCATCGAGCAGGTCTCCATCCCAATAGATACGGAAATTGTAAGCCGGGCGCTTATCCGCCTTCCAAATGGCTCCCTTCGCGGTATAGGTATTCCAGTTTGCAGCAGACCAAAGTTCTTGCCCACGGCTATTTGAATCTACATCTCCTGCAACGCCGCGACCGTTGTCGCCGGAACTCGTTTCGTTAAAAAGCAACTTGCCGGTGCGGGCATCGTGTAAGTCATAGCCATACGGCTTTTCTTCGTGGACCTGCCACACTTCGAGACCGGGATTATCAGGGTCGAGGTCGCTCAGGTGCATCGCGTCACCATGGCCCTTGCCCGTGCGATACATGAATTTGCCGTCGTGATCCACAGCGCAACTTCCTTCGATGATTTCGTCAAAGCCATCACCATCCACATCGCCTGCAGAAATATTGTGGTTACCCTGTCCGTAGCATTCCTGACCGCTCGTCGCAGCATTATAGTACCAGCGTTGCGTAAGCGACTTGCCATCCCAATCGTAAGCGGTAATCGCCATGCGAGTGTAGTAGCCGCGCTGAAAGACCATGCTCGGCTTTTTGCCGTCAAGGTAGGCATTCGTCGCGAGGAATCTGTCCACACGGTTACCGTAGCTATCGCCCCAATTCTTGACGGTGCCGCGACCAGGGTTGTAGTCGACCGTTGCCATTTCCTTGCCAGTTTCGCCGTTGAAAATCGTCAGCCATTCAGGGCCCGAAAGAATGTAGCCGTTCGAATTCCTGTAATCCTTGCTGTGGTCTGCGCCCCTTGCCGAACCAAGCGACAAATAATTACCCGAGCCGTCTTTTGTGCCGGGGGCAGTCTTTACGGCGAATTCAGCCTTGCCGTCGCTATCGTAATCACCCACGAGCATCTGCGTGTAGTGAGCACCCGCGCGAATGTTCACGCCGAGGTCAACGCGCCACAACTTTTTGCCATTCATCTTGTAGCAATCGATGAATACGTTGCCAGTCTTGCCCTTCTGCGAATTGTCCTTGGAATTGCTCGGGTCCCACTTGAGAATCAACTCGAATTCGCCGTCGCCATCCACATCGCCCACCGCGATATCGTTCGGACTATAGGTATAATCGCTCCCATCATTCGGACGGTCAAGATTCACCGTCAAATACTGGTCATTCCACACGGAAACCGCAGCATCTGCCGCCATTTCTTTGCCACCAACCACCGCTTTCACAGAATATTTGCTCGCGGCAGTTCCCTTTGCATCGGTATAGTTGCTCGCCTGCGTGCCTGTAAAACTGGCGATTTTCTCACCATCGCGGTACAGGTTAAAGCCGGTTGCATCGCCATCGGTTCCGAGGACACGCCAGCTGAGGAACACTCCCCCGCTCGTCTTGACGGCAACCAGACCGCGATCCAGCCATTCCATCTGCCGCGCCGCCTGCGCCGCAGAAAAGCCCATGCAAAGGGCCAACCCAAAACACCAAAATTTTTTCATACATCCATCCCTTATAACGCCAAAAACCAAACCACTAGACTTCGGCATCGACAATATATATGCTAACCCCGCCAAACGGATACCCAGCCATATTTTAGCGTTGTCCATAGACTACGATTGGCATCGACAATAAAAAGCACCCCGGCATTCGCCGGGGCGCCTTTGTTTGGTTTTTATGAGATTACTTTAGAATATTCACCGATTTCGCTTCGCGATAGCTACCGGTCGTCACCTTCACGATATAGGTACCTGCTGGCATTTGACTCAGGTCAAAAGAATGCGTATGTGCACCGGCATTCTGCACGCCAACCATTTCTTGGGCTATTAGAGCGCCAAAGCCCGTAAACAGGCTAATCTTGACATTGTCGCGGCGCGGAAGATTGTAGCGGACTTCAATTTGACCACGACGAACAGCAAGATTCATATGCGTCGAAAGCCCTTCAAGTCCAGACATCAACGCAGCTGTCGCCTCGCCACTACCCGTTTCGTTCGTGATAGAGACGTGCACCTTGAACAGCACCGACTTTCCGTTGTACGAAAGTCCCTGCGTAAAGCTGTAGCTTTCGCCATCGTTCACGCGATTCGGATAATGTCCAACGGCAAGCGTCCCCTTCGAAAGGTCTGCCTCGCTGAACAAGTAGGCATTTTCGCCCCACTCCACCACCTTGCCGTCTTTGCTGAACCAATGGCCCGGCGCAGTGGCGGTGCTGTTGGTAACAATGTTGCCGTCGCTTTCCTGGGCAAAGAAGGTCGCCTGGGAAAGAGTCGCCGCAGTAAGTCCAAGCTTTTGCGCGATTTCATTTACATCAAATTTTGCCGCAACCGTCGCATAATTGTCGTCAATCGGAAGAGTCACCGTGATGGTGTATGTCGTGGCATCGTCCGAGACAACCTTTTCGGAGCTGCTGGAAGCCACCACGCTGCTGGAACTTGCGGGAACGATAGAACTACTCGATGCCACAGAACTACTGGACGCCGCCGGAACCTCGCCGATTTCAGGCCATTTGTAATCCAGTTTAAAGTCGTTGTAATACTTGACGTTTGCTGCACCCGCGCCACTTACGCCCGTTTCCAGTTTCAACTTATAATCGTAATGCAGCTTGCGAATTCCCGTGTTGCCTGTGTACTGGTAATCGGTATTCACGATCACCGCAAAGACCATCGGCGTGCCGTTCGTCGAAGAAGGCGTCTTGTCCAGGCGAAGCATTGCGGAGCCTTCGCCCGTAATGGGTTCACTGTATACAGGCGTGCCATCGGTCGCGCGGTAGCACAGCAAGAAGTTCATATTCGTGTTGTTGGAATTTGTGCCGTTCGGGTAGAAGCTCACGGTTACTTCCTTTGCTCCGTTTTGCACCTTCAGCGGTACCACGTTCGAGCCCGACCACCCAGGAGTCGTTTCCTGATTCGGTACAAGGAAACCGTTGCTTTCCGTTACCATCTGGTAAGGCGTCATGGTCCAGGTGTAGCTTTTCCTGTTGTTGTCCCACATGTCCTGTTCCCAGTAGGTGTCGCTTCCGAAATGCTGATTCAGCAGGTTCCTGATTTCGCCGGACCATTTTTTCATGTCGAGCATCGCAAGCCTTGCGCGGAATTCGGTAATGAGCCTGCGCACGCCCGCATCGCCCAGTCCCTTGTCGAGGCCGTAGGTTTCGAGCAGGTATTTGGTCTTACCGTAAGCGTTTCCGTAAATCCAGCGGACCGCACCCGTGCCAATCCACGTGCCGATAAACGTCGGGAAAATGTTACTATACTGCGAGCCGCCCAGCAGGTAACGCTGATTCTTACCGGTCACGCCACCGCCATCGGCGCCGCCACCAGGGCCACCGAAAGTGCCGTCAATCAGCCAGCCCGAATAGGTCTCAATAGGCATAAACGGCGCAATAACCGTCGCCGCATTCAGAAATCCCATACCGCTGTATACACCATCGCGGTGGCTGAACATATCCTGCTGAATCCAGGTGTTACCCGCTTCCTGGAACCAATGCGCATCCTTTGCGCCAGGGTAGCCGTTCGTCATCGAGTGGATTCCCTCGTGAATCATCGCATCCATCTGCGCCACGCGATCGCGGTAGGGGCAACTCGTGTTAAAACTGTAGAGCGGATAGAACGAAGCCGCCACCGCCGTGTAGCCCGCCACCCATGTCTGCCAACCGCCCGTGGTGTCCGTCTTTGCTCCGCCCGCGCACGTACCCGAGCCGTAGTAATAAACGGCGCTGTACTGGCCTTCTTGCGCCTGGGCATCCGGGGCCCATCCCAGGGTATCGTAAAGGTAACCGAAATCGGTATCGTACTTTTTGAGGATACTGTCGATGGTAACATCCGTAATGCGGCTGTCGCGGTCCTTGCCCCAATAGAAGGCCCACCACTTGCCGGCCTTCTTGCCGGTCACTCCCGAGCAGTTGTTGTTGAACTTAGTAGGCGGCTGGATATCTCCGAGATTTTCCCTGGTATTGTAATCCAGATCCGAACGGTAGGCCGGCCAAACGTAAGCATCGCCATTGGCGGCAAATACATCCGCTCCCATTCCGGCGACAAGTGCCGCCGCGATAATCCATCCTGTCATTTTTTTCTGCATAAAAAACACTCCTGACATTGTCCTGCGCAATAAATAGAATCCCTTTGCCCCAAATCCCAGTTTTTTGTCACCTGTAGAAAAAGATTCCGTGTTAAAAGCGTGTAAAAGCCCTATTTTCGCCTCCATTTGTGTAATTTTTATTACACATCAAAATCAAAAACACTCAATCTTTACAAAATTTATTGATTTTTGTGTAAAAATTATATATCTTTTGGAGCGTGAGCATCGCACTGGAACATCTATTCGACTACGACGATTTCCGCAAGTTCATGCAGGATTATTTCGAAGAGCAGAAGAAAATGCGCTCCGTGTTTTCCCACCGTTTCTTTGCGGCAAAAGCCGGATTCAGCAGTTCCTCTTACTGCCTGAACGTGATTCGCGGGCGATTCAACCTTACACACAAGTCCATCGAGAAAATTTCGAAGGCCATGGACTTCGAGCCCCTGCAAAAAGAATACTTCGAGGCGCTGGTGCAATACAACCAGGCAGAGCAGGTGGACGTCCGGGAGCAGGCGTGGAAACAGATTCTGCAAATCCGCAAGCAGATCGAGTTCACCCATGTCACCACCCGCGAGCAGGCTTACTTTAGCAAGTGGTACTACCCTATCATACGCGAACTCGCCGTTGACCTGGACTGGCACGAAGACTACCGCGTGCTGGCACGGTCGCTCACGCCGCAAATAACGACAGAAGAAGCCCGCAAGGCGGTGAAGAACCTGCTGGAATGGGGACTCCTGAAAAAAGGGGGCGACCGCTACGAACTGACTTCGCAAATGCTGGACGCCGCAGAAATTCCACCCATTGCACTCCGGCAAATCCGCCACGAATACATACAGCACGCCATAGGTGCAGTGGAATCCATGCCCAAGGATGAACGCTTTGCCACGTTCACGACCCTTGCCATGAGCAAAAGTTCTTATGACTACGCCGTAGAAATTCTCGAGGAAGCCCGCAAAAAAATTATAGCCCGCGCGTCCAACGACACCAACGTGGAGCGTATTTACGAAATGATGCTCGTGGCGTTCCCGATGAGCAAGATGCTCACGAAGGAGGACGAAGGATGAATCGTTTGATCGTTTGGCTTAGACAACCTTGCCGTGGGTGGATGGCCGCCTTTGCCGCCACCCTTGCCCTCCTCGCTTGCTCAAACAGCAACGATGTGGCTGGCGGCGTTACCGATATCGGAAATTCCGTTGCACAGGAACCAGACTCGGTAGTATTCTGCGGAACCGTAGTCAACATGCAGGGCAAAAAAATGCCCGCCGCACGGCTTGCGCTGTATTGGGACAACGGCATTGAAATTGTCGATTCCCTGGAAACCTTTGCCGATTCCAACGCACAGTTTGAATTCAAGATGCCCGCCGACGATGAACATATCGGCAAGCAGGCCACGCCGGAGCTCTACCTGTACGCCGAATCGGGTGCACTTTCGGGCCTTTCTCTCCCGCCAACTCAAAAGACAGAGGAAATCCGCATCGGCACGAACAAGGCTGTCCGGGGAAGCATTTCTGGTGCAACGTCTGGATTGGTCCGTATCGGCGGAACACACCTTATGGCCGAAGTGCAGGCAGACGGATCCTTCCGTTTCGATTCGATTCCACCCGGCATACAAGAAACGTTAATTTATTCAGAAAGTGTTTCGGTGACGGGTTACATTCCGTTCTCGATACAGGACGCCGGCGACACGCTGGTGCTTCCGCAACTGGAGAACTATGGAGGCATTCTCTGGAATCCGGACATTGACTTGCTTGGGGAAGCCTACGGATTCACTTCTCCCCACGCCAACGACGTAAACGAAGCCTATACCGAGTGGACTACGATAGACATCGAAATGAACGGCGACGAATACGTCTTTGACCACGACGGAAAAATTGCAGATAGCATAAACTACGTAGAAGGCATAAGCGGCAAAGCCATACTGCTTAAACCAGGCCAGTATATAGACCTGGACACCCTCAACCCCACCGGCGGAGACTTTACCCTTTCACTGTGGACAAAATGGAACGGTCCAAACGGAGAGCACCAGGCCCTGTTCTGCCAGCGCGCCTACTGGAGCGATTCCACGTCGCGGTTCCAGTGGCATTTTGAGTCGAACACCGGTTCATTCACCGTAATGAAAAGCATGCCCAACTATCCCGAAGCCATTTTCTTCGGCGATTCAACCAGTGTCCCTGTGGGAGAATGGGCGTTCCTCGTACTCGTTTCGAAAGACCACATGGTGAGCATGTTCGTAAACGGCAAGCCCGTGGGCAATGCGCAGGAATTTGTTCCGAATGATCTGAAGCGGAGCGTTCCATTCCGCGTGGGCGGCAACGAAATCAGGACCGAGACCTGGAATGGCGTTATCGACGGCGTAAGTATTGAAACCCGCGCCCGCAGCCCCGAGTGGATAAGGGCAAAATACGAAAAAAGCAAGCCCTAGAAAGAACGCTTTTCGCTCCTTTTTCTATCTTTTACGCCCGAAAATTTAGTGCCCGCAGCGCTGTGCTGCGGGGTTCAATCGCCGCCCCGCAAAACCATGCAAGGCGAATGCCGCAGCCATGCTCGCATGGCTATGGCTGAGCCGCAGGGGTTTCTGTAACGCACCGCTTACTCCACCCACCTATTTTCTATTTGGAATAATCCGACTTTTCTAAAAAATGCATTTTCTGCGGAAAAATTACCTGAATTGTAAATTTTTTGAACGAATTGTCCATTTTTAAGTTATTTTTAGAGAGTAAAAGAGTTTTTGCTCTTGTTCTCTAGATGAAATCGGGAAAATTTCAACTTACACGAGGACAAGGCGAACGCTCACGTAGATACGTTTATCGAGCCGCCTATAGCGGTTCTTTTGGGCGTGTTTCGACAAGCCGCTTTTGCGGTTCTGTCGCCCTTTCGGGGCGTGGGTCGTTTGCATTTATCGTGTAAGGGCCCTTCCCGAGCCTCGTCTGGGTAAATGCAACGATCTGCGCCTTTTTTTTGCATTCTCGTAAAATTTGGCGAAGATCTTTGTGGAACAGGGTGAAAATCCAAATATTACCCGTTTCACAAGGAGAAACAAAATGAAAAGAATCCTATGTGCATGCGCATTACTAAGCATTGCAGCATTTGCAGATACCCATCCGGCCTTGAAAGAGGCTATAGACTCCAAGAACTACAAGCAGGCAGAAAACCTGATAAAAAATGTAGGAGTCAAGGATGTCTACTGCCCAGAAACTCTTGCAGCAAAAGACGCTGATAAAATCTATGGCAAAGTATTTGCTGATTCAATCGGATACCTGTTAGAAAATTGCGATGCAGTTTTTTCTAGAACCTATCTGGAATACAAATGCGCTGGTGGAAAGGATAAAGCCATGTGTCTGAATTTGGTCAACTTGACAGACCCAAATTCTTGGCCAGAAACGTATGCAAAACAATTCTGCACAAAGAAAAACGTAGAAATTTGTGCTGCCGCCGTCGAAAAGATACCCGTTGAAAAATCTGTCCCATACTTGAAAGCCATAAAGGCGAATAAGTTGGCGGAGATGAAACAGATTAATGTAAAAGATTTTCGCTCCGGCGGAGCAACAAAAAAAGAATGCCTTCCCAAAGCAAAAGAATTGTACAATGATATGCTGGCGCAGATACAAAGAAGAATTGATGACGCAAATTTTAATTGGCGGATGGCGAGAAATGATAACGAACGCTACAATCGCGAAAAAGAAATAAAAAGATGGGAAGAGGAGAAAAAAGAATTAAAAGCTAAAGGTTATTCAAACTTCTGTTCTGATTTACAAAACGACATAACTTTTGAAAAGCTTAAATTAAATCAATATTATTTTGACACACCTTTTATGCTATTAACGGACAAGGCTGCTCGGTATTATTGGGATATACACAATCCAATAATACCCGGCCTTGCTGAAAACTGGGCTGATGTTGACAGACTTTTTGAAATTGCAAACAAGGCCACGATAAAATCAATAGAAAGTATGAAAGACACCCTAGCCCGATTAACGGCACTTGCACAATTTATGGAGAAATACGCCAAGTTGGCTCCTTACTTTATATACAAGAAAAATATCATAGACAATATGAAGGAATCTTTTGCAAAGAATGAAAAAATTGATCCCATCGAACAACTCTTTTATTGCAAGCTCTATCCTTCATTGGACAAGGAAGTAGAAAAACTCTTCGGAATGAAAATCATTGATTGCAAGGCGATGCTGGAGGAAAACAAAAAGATTGCAGAGCCCTGCGAAGGTGATTCAAGATTGTTTGGTGAAAAAGTACACTGTGTAGAAGGAAAATTTGAGAAATCACATTGGCTCAAAGTCAATCGGTTCTTCGTGATAAACGACTTCGATTATCAGATATCTAGTAAAGATGCCGAAAATTTGCCCGGCATGCTGAATTTCATTAAACATGGGCGACTTTATTCTTGGGAAGCAGGGATGAAAGCTTGCCCAGACGGGAGCAGAATTCCTAACGAATCAGAAATGCAGATTATTGCTAAATACGGAAAGAATTTAATAACACCTTCAAAAGCTGGAAGT
>JAEEGL010195352.1_pt1 | contig 12907 bp, 9 predicted proteins | sample 9134231 | NCBI WGS metagenome assembly JAEEGL01 (sample SAMN16246548, study PRJNA631951) | gut metagenome | biome: gut microbiome; feature: rumen; material: fiber-attached | host: Bos | place: Iran: Karaj | collected 2018-10 | reverse complement strand
TCTCGCTGCCACGGATTGATGTCTGGAAGTAAGTGAGCGAGTCCTGCAGTCGGCTCAGACCGATCAGGCTCTCATTGTTCACCTCCTTATCGAGATTACGCTTGGCCTTGTCTACGAGCATGGAGATCTGCTTCAGGCGTTTCAAGTACCAGACAGCACTGGAGAGGAAGAGGCGGAATATCATATCGACATAATCCGTAAAGCCTTCGCCCCGCTTCTGCTGGAACGATACGAAGTCGATCATCATGTTCGTCTCGTAGAAACAGACGGTGATGGTGACGTCGCGCTTGTGGATGATACCAAGCGGGACGGTGGTATAGGGTGTACGCGAGCGCACCTCCTTGACATAGGGAATACGGAGAATGATGAGCATCCATCCGTCGTCGTACTCGTAACGCGCACGCTCGTCAGTATCGCTGATGTCGGAGAGGAAGTAGTCAGGAATCTGGTACTGCTCTTCCAACAGCTGCTGATCTTCTTCTGTCGGACACGTCACCTGTATCCAACAATTAGGCTGCCACTCATTGAGCTGGCTAAGCCCACCTTGGGTGTTCCAGAAAGTCTTCATTATGCTAATCCTTTTTCAGAATAAACGGTCTTAGCGGCAAAGGGATTAGCAGCCTTGCCACTTTTTATCCCCTGCCTTACGAATTGTAATTATCCGCCGGGTAGTCGTCCATTTTAATGTTGCTATTTTGGTTATTCGGCTGCAAAATTAAGAAATTTCTTCTAATTGGCAAAGGTTTTGGCAATATTTTTTGTACCTCTGCACTTTTAGCGCGAAGGTACTGTCACTCGGAAATGAAAAGAAAAGTTAACTTTCCTTTTGCATTTCTCTCGTTTTTTCGTACCTTTGTCGCCATGATGATTGTATTGTATATAATAATAGGTGTCGCAATAGGTGCTGTAGTGGTCTATCTGTTGATGAATCCGAAGGTGGGCAATCTGCGTGTAGAGCTGGCCCGCAAGGACACCGAGATGACCATGATGACCCAGCAGCGCTCGGAGGAGGCGAAGCTGAGGGAACAGCAGTTCAACGAACAGCTGAAGACCACCAAGGAGCAGCTGCACGTGATGGCTCAGCAACTGATGGATGCCCAGGCTAAGCGACTGAAGGAAGAGAACACGGAGAGTATGGGCCATATCACCCAGCCGTTGAAGGATGCCATCAGCGAGATGCGCAAGGCCATCAGTGACAATACCAAGGACCATACGGAACAGTCGGCATCGTTGCGCGAACAGCTGCGGCTGATGATGGAGTCGAATCGCCAGATTGGTGAGAAGGCCGAGTCGCTGGCTAACGTGCTGCGTCGCGACAACAAGGTGAGTGGCAATATGGGCGAGATTATCCTGGGCGACCTGCTGGCATCGCAGGGACTGACCGAAGGCATCCACTACGAGGTGCAGGCCCGTCTGCGCGACGAACAAGGTCGTCCGCTGAAGAACGACGATACCGGTCGTGAGATGCAGCCCGACGTCATCCTGCACTATCCGCAGGGACAGGACGTGGTGATCGACTCGAAGGTGTCGCTCGTGGCCTATCAGCGCTATGTCAATGCCGAAACCCCTGAGGAGAAGGAACGTGCCCTGCAGGAGCATATCAAGTCGGTGCGCCAGCATGTGACGGAACTGTCGCGCAAGGACTATTCGAAGTATATCAAACCACCCCGCGAGAGTGTCGACTTCGTCATTATGTTCGTGCCTTTCGAGTCGTCGCTACAGCTGGCATTGGTCAGCGACCCTACACTGTGGCGTGATGCCTTCGAGCGTAAGGTGTTCATCACGGGCGAGCAGAACCTGCTGGGTATCCTGCATATGATCCATCTGGCATGGGTGCAGAACCAGCAGGCCGAGAACCAGGAGAAGGTGTTTGGCATTGCCGAACAGCTGCTGGACCGTCTGGGCGACTTCATACAACGCTATAACAAGGTCGGCGAGCAGATAGACCAAGCCCGCAAGGCCTTCGACTACTCGACCAACAAGCTGGTGGAGGGCCGACAGAGTGTGGTGCAGAAGGGACGCGAACTCGTGGACCTGGGCGCCAAGGAGAATCCTAACCGCCGTATACCCAAGGCAGAGAATGGTTTACTTGAATGACGATATAGCCCACTTCGACTGGCAGTCGGCATTGCCGCTGCTCTCAGCCCAGCGCCGCGAACAGGTGCTGAAGTTCAAGTATGAACAGGGACGAAGAACGTGTGCTGCCGCCTATCTGCTGCTCTGTGAGGGACTGCGCAAGGAGTATGGCATCGAGGAACCTCCCGTCTTCGAGTATGGCGAGCACGGCAAGCCCCGTATTGTGGGTCATGCTGATATCCACTTCAACCTAAGCCATTGTCGTGAGGCAGCCCTCTGTGTGGTAAGCGACCGCCCTGTGGGAGTAGATGTGGAGAGTATCCGATCGTTCAAGGAGTCGCTGGTCAACTACACCATGAGCGATGCAGAGATAACCCGTATTCATGCGGCTGAGCGCCCTGAGGTGGAATTTATCCGACTGTGGACCATGAAGGAAGCCGTACTGAAACTCGCAGGGACGGGAATCACCAACGACCTGAAAACGGTGCTGTCAGGACGACAACAGATAGAAACGACGGTGAATTTGGAGAAAAACTACGTCTATTCTATCATATTTGGGAAAAAAGTAGTACCTTCGCAGACAAAATGATAACCAAAATAAAACAAAGAAACTATGAATTTAGATGGAAGACGCGAAAGCTCGAATGTGGAAGACCGTCGTGGAATGAGCGGTGGTAAGAAGGCCGGACTGAGTATCGGTGGTATCATTATCGCAATGGCTATTGCCTACTTTACAGGCGGCAATCCGCTGGAGGCTGGCCTGCAGGCTGCCCAGCAGTCGATTGGCGAGAATACAGAGGTCAGCAGCGAACAGCGTGAGTTTACAGAGGAAGAACAGGAGCTGGCCACCTTTGCCACCCAGATATTGGCTGGTACTGAGGATGTATGGACGGAAATCTTCGCAGAGAACGACATGCAATACCAAGTACCCACGATGGTGCTCTATACCGACGGTACACAGACCGCCTGCGGACAAGGCTCTGCCGCTATGGGTCCGTTCTATTGCTCTGGCGACCAGAAGCTGTATATCGACCTGTCGTTCTTCACCACGATGAAGCAACAGCTGGGTGCTGAGGGCGACTTTGCCTATGCTTACGTCATTGCTCACGAGGTGGGCCACCATGTGGAATACCTGACAGGTATCCTGCAGGATGCTCACGCCAAGATGGCGAAGATGAGTCAGGCCGATGCCAATAAGATGTCGGTACGCCTGGAACTGTTGGCCGACTTCTACGCGGGTGTCTGGGCTCACCATGACAACGAGCGCTTCGGTTCGCTCGAGGATGGCGATATCGAGGAAGCTATCCAGTGTGCACAGGTCATCGGCGACGACTATCTGCAGAAGAAGTCGCGCGGCTATGCCGTTCCTGAATCGTTCAATCACGGCACCTCGAAGCAGCGCATGAAGTGGTTCAAGCGCGGACTGGAGACTGGCGACGTTTCGCAGGGTAACACCTTCGAGTGCTCTGACGCAGAACTGTAAACTGACATGAAGGAAAAGAGACCTCTGATTCTGATTTCCAACGATGACGGCTACCAGGCCAAGGGCATCCGATGTCTCATCGACATGGTGCGCGACCTGGGCGATGTGCTGGTGTGTGCTCCTGATGGCGGGCGCAGCGGTTACGCCTGTGCCTTCTCAGCCACCATACCCTTGACGCTAACCCTTCGCCACAAGGAGGATGGGGTGGAGGTGTGGTCGTGCAATGGTACTCCCGTCGATAGCGTGAAGATGGCGCTGGCCGAGCTCTGTCCCCGCAAGCCCGACTTGGTCATCGGTGGCATCAATCATGGCGATAATGCCTCAGTGAATACGCACTATAGCGGTACGATGGGTGTGACGATGGAAGGTTGTATGAAGTATATCCCCTCGGTGGCTTTCTCGCTGTGCGACCATCGTGACGATGCCGACTTCGAACCCCTGCGCCCTTATATCCGTGAGATGGTGCAGCGCGTACTGCATGACGGACTGCCCAAGGGCGTCTGTCTGAACATCAACTTCCCGTTGGTAGAGACCTTCCAGGGTGTGAAGGTATGCCGCATGGCTATGGGTACCTGGGGCAATGAGGTGACCCGCTGTCATCATCCCCGCGGCTTCGACTATTGGTGGATGGTAGGCACCTATTACAATGATGAACCCGAGGCTGAAGATACTGACAACTGGGCCCTGCGTCACGGTTATATTGCCATCACGCCCACTCAGATGGATGTGACGGCCTATCAGATGATCGGTCAAATGAAAGACTGGGAGCGATGAAGTATTACCTGATAGCCGGCGAGGCCAGTGGCGATCTGCATGCCTCCCACCTGATGCAAGCGTTGAAACGACGCGACGAGAAGGCGGAGTTCCGCTTCTTTGGAGGCGACCTGATGTCGGCTGTCGGAGGTCATCGTGTGAAGCATTACCGCGAGCTGGCCTATATGGGCTTCGTCCCTGTATTGCTCCATCTGCCCACCATTCTGCGTAATATGAAGATGTGTAAGCAGGACATCAGCCAGTGGCGCCCCGATGTGGTCATCCTGGTCGACTATCCCGGCTTCAATCTCGACATCGCCAAATATGTCAAGGCGCAGCGTATCTGTCCCGTCTACTATTATATCTCGCCCAAGATATGGGCTTGGAAGGAGTATCGCATCAAGCGTATCAAGCGCGATGTCGACGAGCTGTTCTCCATCCTGCCTTTCGAGGTCGATTTCTTCGAGCAGAAACACCATTACCCCATTCACTACGTGGGCAATCCTACGGCACAAGAGGTGAAAGAATGGTTAATGGTTAATGGTGAAGGGTTAACGGTTAATGGAGAATCAAAACCCGTTATTGCGTTGCTCGCTGGTTCGCGCAAACAGGAGATCAAGGACAATCTGCCCGCCATGATAGCCGCTACGGCTCATCTTACAGACCGCTACGATGTGGTTGTGGCAGGCGCACCCTCGATAGATTCCGAATACTATACCCAGTTCCTGCAAGGCAGCAAGGTCCGTCTCGTCATGAATGAGACTTATGCCCTGCTGGCTCAGTCAACGGCTGCTCTGGTGACCAGCGGCACGGCGACGCTCGAGACCTGCATGTTCCGTGTGCCTCAGGTGGTGTGCTACGAGACCCCGCTGCCCCAGCTCATCGGATTCCTGAAGCGTCACGTCCTGAGTGTCCGCTACGTCTCGCTGGTCAATCTCATTGCCGACCGCGAGGTGGTACGCGAACTGGTGGCCGAGACCTTCAGCGTCGACAATATCCGCCAGGAGCTGGAGGCTATCCTGCCTGGCGGTGCCCAGCGCGAACAGATGCTCCGCGACTACGACGAGGTGCACCAGCGGCTCGGTGACAGCCAAGCTGCCGACTGTGCTGCAAAACAGATGATAGAACTATTAAATCAATAAACGAATAATGCAAAAAATTCTTACTATTTTCGGTTTCGACCCAGCCAAGCATAGCGTGAAGACGGAGATGTTGGCTGGTCTGACGACCTTCCTGACCATGTCGTACATCCTGGCGGTGAATCCCATCATCCTCAGCGCTGCAGGAATGGACAAGGGAGCCGTCTTCTCGGCTACCATCCTTGCTGCCGTCATAGCTACGGTGACGATGGCTGTCTACGCCAAGATGCCGTTCGCGCTGGCCTCAGGCATGGGTCTCAATGCCTTCTTCGCCTACACGCTGGTCGTCTCGATGGGCTACACGTGGCAAGAAGCACTGGCTGCCGTTCTTTTAGAGGGTGTTGTGTTCATCATCCTCACCATCTTCAAGGTACGTCAGGCGATAGTCGACTGCATACCGCTCGACCTGCGCTACTCCATCTCGGTGGGTATCGGACTCTTCATCGCCTTCATCGGACTGAAGAATGGTGGTATCATCGTGGCAAGTCCCTCTACCATGACGGCTCTGGGACCTTGGAATGCCACGTCGCTCATTGCCGTAGGAGGCATCCTGCTGGGAGCAGTACTGCTGGCTATGAAGGTGCGTGGTGCCCTGTTCTACACCATCCTGCTGATGACCATTATCGGCATTCCCTTTGGGGTGACCAACGTGCCTGAGGGCTTTACGCTGCTTAGCCTGCCGTCATCTCTCGAACCCATTGCGCTGAAGTTCGACTTCTCGCGCTTCTTCGCTGTCGATATCGACTATATCATCGTCGTGCTGACATTGCTCTTCATGGACCTCTTCGACACCATCGGAACGCTGATGGGTGCATCGATAGGCGTAGGCATGGTCGACGAGAATGGAAACGTGCCCAATCTGAACAAGGCACTCATGGCCGATGCTATAGGCACTACTATGGGTGCCATTTGCGGTACCTCTACAGTCACCACTTATGTTGAGAGTACGACGGGTATTGCCGAAGGAGGCCGTACAGGTCTTACCTCAATGACGATAGCCCTGCTGTTCTTTGTGGCGCTGTTCTTCTCGCCGATATTCCTTATGATCCCATCGGCAGCCACCACCAGTGCCCTGTTCCTGGTGGGTGTCATGATGATGCGTCCTGTGCTGAACATCGATTTCGTACATTTCCGCACGGGTATGCCCTGTTTCATCACCATGATGATGATGCCCTTCACGGCCAGCATCTCTGAAGGTATTGTGTTGGGTCTGTTGTCTTACATCCTCGTCAAGCTCTGCATCGGCGAGGGTAAGCAGCTCTCTTGGTTCATGTATGTCCTTGGCGCATTGTTTATCCTGAAATATGTTGCACCACTGTTGTAAGTGAAAAGTGAAAAATGAAAAATGAATAATTAAAAGATAAAAGAGATGAAAAAACTATTTTCTTTAGCGCTCTTGGGCTTAGTAGCTCTTGGCGCACAGGCACAGAACATCCAGTTGCACTACGATTTCGGTCGTAACATCTACACCGGCGAGGAGTCTAATCGCCAGAAGGTCACCCTTACCCTCGAGCAGTTTAAGGCCGACAAGTGGGGCTCTTGGTACTATTTCGTCGATGTCGATATGAGCAGTCATTTCGTCGAGAGTGCCTATACGGAGATCTCGCGCGAGTTCAATCTGGGTAAGAAGTCCCCCTTTGCAGCCCACGTTGAGTACGATGGTGGACTGAGTCGTACCGGTAGTTTCCAGCAGGCTGCTCTGTTGGGTGCTGCATACAATGGTCATACCGCTGACTTCTCCAAGACGTGGTCTGTTCAGCTGTTGTACAAGCAGTTCTTTAAGAGCTACGACAACACCCACTCCTATGCTAGCGCTCAGCTGACCGGCGTCTGGGGCTTGAACTTCTGCAATAATAAGCTGCGTTTTGCTGGTTTCATCGACTTCTGGCGTGGTGAGAAAGCCAATGGACACGGTTGTCTGGTAATCCTCTCAGAACCCCAGCTTTGGTATAACTTCACCGAGCATTTCAGCGTCGGTACCGAGTGGGAGTTCTCCAACAATTTCGTCTACAATTCCGACCCCACCAGCACCAAGACATTCTTCTGGAATCCCACGCTGGCTGTGAAGTGGAACTTCTGATTGATGACCAACTTGTACAGTTAAAAAAGCGTCTCTGATAAAGAGGCGCTTTTTTGTTGACAAAATCTTATGCTCCATATCTTTTATGTTGTGTTAAATTTTACCACATATAGGATTTTTTAGGGATAAATGTTGGTGATTACATATATTTTAACTATCTTTGCCCCTCAAAGAGTACTAATAACGAGTATTAAATAAAAATTCATAAAATATGAGAAAACTATTCCTGCTAACTTTTGCCAGTCTTGTGGCATTGTGTCTTGAGGCACAGAATATCAAGGTAATGAAGTTTGAAAGGCTGGAAAAGGACATGACAGCCAACACGCACGGCACGCAGAAGCTGGACCAGAACGGTGAGAAGGCCGCGCTGATCAAGATTCAGGCTCCTGAGCGTGGGTTTACGTTCAATGGTGGTTCGCTGGGTATCGTGGCCAGCGAGGAGCATGATGGCGAGATATGGCTCTACGTGCCCCGTCGTGCCAAGAAGCTGACCATCCAGCATAAAGACTATGGTGTGCTGCGCGAGTATTACTATCCCGTACCTGTCGAGGGTGCCCGTACCTACGAGATGTATATCGACATCGGTATCGGCCGCTATGTGACCATTACATCGCAGATGGCCAACTCTACCATTTACATCGATGGTGAGAATGTAGGCCAGTCGCCCGTCAACCACAAGTACTTGAACTACGGTAAGCATACGGTTCGTGCCTTGAAAGACCGTTTCGAGGGTGAGACCACGTTTATGATTACCACCGACGACGACGCGAGTCTGCGTCTGGTCAATGTGGAGCAGCGTGACATGTCCGACCACTTCGGCGATGTGACGGTCAATGTAGAGAATAATGCCGAGATATGGTTCGAGGGCAAGAACGTGGGTACCAGCCGCTGGCAGACCCAATTGCGCGAGGGCTCTTACGTCGTAGAGACCCGTAAGGCCGACTGCGATCCCCAGAAGACCTCATTCACCGTCGTGGCTCAGCAGCAGAACACGGTGCAGGCTGCCCAGCCGACGCTGCATACTGGTCGACTGAGTCTTTACACCCGTCCGCGTAATGCCATTGCCACCTATAACGGCAATAACCCTATCGACCTGACGGAAGCACAGACGCTGCCGGTAGGTACTTATCAGATCAACCTGCAGCGTAAGGGCTATGTAGCCAAGAGCGGACTGGAATATACCGTACGTCATAACGAGACGACGCGCGACACCATCACAATGGAGAAGGTGCGTTACATCAAGCCCCAGACCTTCTACTTCGGTGCCGGTTACAGCATCCGTTCGTTGGGAGGTGTGACCGCTCTGGCTGGCGTGACCTACAAGAACTACGACCTGCAGCTGAGCTACACCTTCGGACTACAGGCTTCTGACGAAGTGTACTGGTATGACCAAAACATCTATCAGAGCACGATGACCTACAAGCGCTCTACGCTGGCCGTCAAGCTGGGTTACCAGTTCGAACTGACTGAGCGTCTGGGTATTACACCTCAGGTGGGCTACGAGATGGAACGACTCTCAGGAAAAACCGTCAACGGTACCAATACCTACGCCGACGGAGCAACAGCGCAGTGTGCCTCAGTAGGTGCAAAACTGTTGTGGGCTCCTATTGAGCGTGTATACGTCTTCGCTAATCCTGCCTATTCGATAGGTATCAGCAAGGACAACAACTTCAAGCAAATTGCTGACAACAGCAATGTTTCTGCCGGTGGCTTCATGATGACACTGGGAGCCATCTTCAATTTCTAACCTACACCTTATTAATATAAAGAACGAACGCGTTATGAAGACAAGAAATATCATAGCCATTCTGGCTGCACTGCCTATCATGGCTGGTTTTACAGGTTGTAAGTCGGACGACGAGCTGTCGGCAGTAGCTTCCAAAGATATGCTGATAGTAGAGGGCGGCAATATCGAGCTGCGCTCTGGCGACGAACTAAAGAACGTGACCATCACGGCTAACTGCGGATGGCAGCTGAATGTCATCCAGGATACGAACAACCCCTGGAACACACTCTCCGTGCAACCACAGCGAGGCAGCGGTAACGGAACGCTGGTCATCATGTCGGACCAGAACACATCGATTTTTGACCGTCTGGACACCATTATGCTCGTTAGCGATGGCGGACTGCGCCAGAAGATAGCACTGCGCCAGAAGAGTGGCGACCCCACGATAAACATATCGTCGAAGACCGTCAACTTCACCGCACAGCCGGCAGGAGCACATCTGATGACCATCAACAGCAACTCCAGCTGGTCGATACAGACACCGGCAGGCATCAACTGGATGCACGTCGACAAGACATCAGGAGCTTCGGGTGCCACGACGGTAAACGTGACGGCAGATCCCATCCAGACGGATGCTACACGCAGTACTTCGTTCACCATTCTCTATGGTACGAGCAGTGCTGAGGTACAGGTGACACAGACGGGAATGAACAGCGATGACATCTATCTCAGCGCACCCGTAGACCAGATGCGCTTTACGGCAGAGAGCGGCGAACAGATGCTGCGCGTGGAGAGCAATGCCGAATGGAACGCCTATATCCCATCGTCGGTCAGCTGGGTACACATCGAGGGCATGCAGGAGCAGCGTGAAGGCCGTGCCAACGCATCGGGTGTGGGCAATGGTGAGGTGCGCGTCTACTGCGAACCCAACAACAGCACGAACGACCGTCTGACAGCCATCGTACTGATAGCCGGTACGAAGGATCCCAAGCAGGTCATCGTACTCGTCGAGCAGTCTGGGGTAGGTGCCCCTGAGAGCACGGTTACCGTAGGCGACCTCACATCGCTCTATGTTGCTGACAAGTCGGCAGAGTTCCGCTTTAGCTTCACTTCCGATCAGGAGGTGATCGACTACGGATTGGTTTATAGCCGTGAGAACCGCGAGCCCACCCGTTGGAACGCTGAGGTAAAGACCGTAGGTCAGGGTGGATTCACCAGGAGTGTGCTTGGCACATTGGATAATCTCGAGCCTAACACCACCTACTATGTACGTGCCTACGTATTGGGTAAGACTGGTCAGGACAACTTCTACTATAGTCCTAACGTAGTGACTATCAGAACTTCTGATAATAGCAGAGAGCCCGGCGAGAGCGACAATCCCGACCCATCGCTGGCTCCGAGACGATAACTGAAAATAAGGACCCTTTAACGATATGATGATGAAAAAGAGTCTATTAACCATATTATGTGTCCTGTTGTCCACCATATCGTGGGCACAGGGCACTACGGCTGGTGATTCAACGGCAGTCGCAGAGCCGTATGCTGTGCTGAGTGAAAACAATACCGTGCTGACGTTCTATTACGATGAGAATAAGACCAGTCGTAACGGTATGAGCGTTGAACCAGTTAGTGGACCTTATGCTATTCCTTGGTACGATGCTCATAACACTATTACGAATGTAGTATTCGAACCCGCATTTGGTAAGTGCACGACTTTGACAAGTACGGCAAATTGGTTTTATGGATGTACTGCATTAACCAGCATTTCTGGCATAGAGTATTTAAATACGACCAATGTTACAGATATGCATCAGATGTTTATGGGATGCACTTCTTTGACCAGCCTGACTTTGGATGGTCTTAATACTTCAAATGTTGCGAACATGAATAACATGTTCTTATCCTGCAGTGCCCTAACGCAACTCAGTATAAATATTAATACTGAGAACGTTACCGACATGGGTTATATGTTTCAATACTGTGGGGCACTGACGTCTCTTGACCTTAGTAGTTTCAATACTGCAAAGGTAACAGAGATGGAATATATATTCTATGATTGTTCTCAAGTAACTACCATTTATGTTGGCAGCGGATGGATTAATAATCCGGATATTCATGCCAACGATATGTTTCATGGTTGTTCAAGTTTAGTAGGTGGAAACGGGACAGCATTCGATAGCAGATATACAAGCTATGCCTATGCACACATTGACGGCGGTACCGATAATCCTGGATACTTCACCGACAAGAATGCATCATACAACGAGGCGTATGGCGTATTGGTGATTGACGAGAACAACACGGCTTCGCTGACGATGTACTATGATGCTAACAGGGATGCGCATCGCGAAGGCCAGGTGATCGGTCTAGACGAGATGATGCAGAACCAGGCGTGGATGATGTATCGTGAGAATGTTACGACAGTTGTCTTTGACAGCTCTTTTGCCAATTGTCGTCCGACGAGCACGGCCTTCTGGTTTGCCTATTGTCGTTCGCTGACCTCGATAGTCGGTTTGCAATACCTGAGGACTGACGAAACGACCAATATGAGTTTTATGTTCAATGAGTGTTCTTCACTGACCTCTCTTGACTTGAGTTCGCTGAATACGGAGAATGTAACGAACATCAGTGGCATGCTTGGTGGCTGTAGGTCGCTCACTAGTGTTGATCTGAGCGGATTCAACACTCGTCAGGTAACCAACATGAATTCACTCTTCGAACAGTCTGCTGCGCTGACCACCATCAATCTGAGCTCTTTCAATACCAGTCAGGTGACCGATATGTCGTACATGTTCAATGAGTGCTCTGCCCTTACCACGATTTACGTCGGTTCCGACTGGAGTACAGAGGCTGTGACCAACGGTACCGATATGTTCAACAAGTGTACCAACCTTGTCGGCGGTGCCGGAACAACATTCAGTGCAGACCATATTGATCATACCTACGCACGCATTGATGCAGAGGGAACTCCTGGCTATCTGACTGGTGACGGAACGAAGCCTTCAGAAACAGTTTCTGCTCCTATATTCGCATTCGATGGTGACAACTTGTCGATGACGACGGAGACGGCGAATGCCAGCATTTTCTATAAGATGGAGGTATTGCCTACGATGGACGAGGCTTATGTCGACAGCGTGAGCAATAGCCTTATTGTGACACCTGATGGTCAGCAGTCAACCTATTACGAGCGCCCCTTCGAGCTGAAGACGTCGGCTATCGTGAAAGCTATTGCAGTCATTGATACTCAGGCGGGTACGATTGCCTCTGACACTACTACAATGGTTTATGACTATGCAGCTTGGCTGAATCTCAGAACAGCCATTGAGAAGGGTATTGAGATCTATGAGCTAGCTAAGGACAATAGCAACGTGGAGACTTCGTTGAAGGAGCAATTACAGTGGGCTCTCCAAGAGGGTAATATGCTCTACCGAGAGCGTGCAATGATGAACAGCTTCGAAGCTACTCACTTCGCTCAGCGCATTAACGAACTCAGTGCCCAGGTTCAGGCACAGATGAGTGGCACCGACGAGCCGTACGCTGTCCTCAGCGACAACAATACCATCCTGACATTCTATTACGATACTCAGAAGAGTGCTCGTGGAGGAATGAGCGTTGGACCGTTCTCGCAGGCCTCTGAACGTGGATGGGAT
>JAEEGL016974760.1_pt1 | contig 12908 bp, 5 predicted proteins | sample 9134231 | NCBI WGS metagenome assembly JAEEGL01 (sample SAMN16246548, study PRJNA631951) | gut metagenome | biome: gut microbiome; feature: rumen; material: fiber-attached | host: Bos | place: Iran: Karaj | collected 2018-10 | reverse complement strand
TCCTTGAAATTGATTCCTGCAACCTCATCGAATGCAACGCAGTCCCACAATCCCACCAAACCAATAGATTTCCTTGACATATTGTAAAACAGGTTGGCGACTGTGGTCTGGCCGCCGGAAACAAGAATCGCATTCGGCGAGATTTCTTTGTAGAGATGCGATTTGCCTGTGCTTCTTGGGCCAAGTTCACAAAGGTTGAAATTGTTTTCAATCAGGGGAACCATGCGAAGAAGCAGAAGCCATTTTTCGCGTTCTTTTAGGGAATCGGGCTCCATTCCGGTTGAGCGAAGCAGAACATCGATCCACTCTTCCTTGGTAAACGCCTTTCGACCGGCTTTCAGTTCCTCCATCTCGACATGGGGCATCTGAATCGGTTTCAGCTGGCAGATCTGAACTGTGCTTGCATGTCGATCTTCTTCAACGTACTCGTAATCCAGCTGGACCATGCACCATATTCCGCCACAGAGAAGACGGTCATATTTCTCAGCATATTCGGCCTGAATCGGAACCTTAGAAAGACCAAGATTGGAAAAACTGGCATAGTAGGTATCGCTGTTAATATCCAGCTGAACCGTAATCATGTCAATTACAGTATGGCTGCCATGCTGTCGAAGCAGGGAAATGATCTTGTTCGCTTCATCCGGTCGGACAAAATTCTCGGAAAGAATCTTTTTGACTTTTTGAACTCCCTGCGCAATGATTTCCTCATCGTCGGAATTGCAATACTGACCGAGCAGATACTCCAAAACATAGATCGGAACATTGGAGCCTTCCTTGATTTTTTTGGTCAAGTCTTTCCGAACAATCATCCCGTCAAAATGCTGACGAAGTTTGGACTTGAGCACACTTCTGGTGTCATTATCAACAATGTCGTTTTGGTTTTCCATTTTTTGGCTCCGAGTTAATTATTCGGTGAAGAATCCGAAGGAATCCGAGGCGAATACAAGGTTGATTTGGAATTCTTCCTTGCGAGGCGGCTGGACTCCAGATGCATCGGCAATTACGAGATAGTATTTGTCGGTGCTGCGATATTCCATTGACTTCAAATTGAACACGCAGCGAGAGATTCGTTTCTGTTCGTTCATGTCAGTTTTGTCAGCAATGACTTTCTGCTCATCGCTGATCTTCTGTCCTTCGGAATCTATGAAATAGAGCAGATAAGTGGCTGCTGCCCGATTGTCGCCGACAGGCTCTTTCTGATAGAACGAAAGATTGAACATCATGTTTGATATTTTTCTGCTTGACGAAACAAGCTGAATTGATACCGGCATCGTGTCGTAGCGTTCAGGATGTTCCCTGTACCCTCTGTTGCTATTGCGCAGAAAGTGATAATAGATCACGGGGACAACCATTTCCTGGGGACTGACTCCGCCATGAATGTAGTTCGTGTATCCGCCTTGTTTTTTGATTCGGATATTCTCTCTTGGTGCAAATGCGGAATAATCAGTTTTCCCGTGCATGAAACAGATCGGCAGCATGTGATCGGGTTTCGCATCAGGTGTTGTAATCAGATAGCGGCTGTCAACTTCAACGGCTTGTGCCGAGGATACGCCTTTGTCGATTTTTTCTTCCTCTTGAAGCGCGTGATACGTATAAAGGAATCCGTGGTCCGATGTGATATAGATATGGTGCGCACAGAAATCGTTGACGATCATACGGACAGCATCTGCGATGTCATTGATTGCCACTTCACAGGCATCAAAAACATCGGAAGGAGAACTGTGTCCGGCCTTGTCAATGGAATCGGTGTAAATGTAGATGACCTCTTTCCCTCGGACCAGGTTCAAACGTTCTGCCCGTTTCATCGTCCTGATTTGATAGAATTGCAATGCGACGCTGCTGGGATTCTTTTTCTGAAGAATATGTTCCCGGTTGCTACTTTCCGAAGATACGCCGTCTGCCAGGACAGATACTCCGGTTGCGCCTTGGGCAATGGACAACTCATGATGCGGCAGGAGGGCCGCCATGCCGAATTTCGTCACAGTGGGGAATATCGCCTGACAGCTGTCCAAAGTCACTTCGCTTTGCGTATTGCGGCGCAATTCCTCCGCCGCCTGTGCAGCAACTTCATAGCGCAGGCCATCTGAGATCACCACGTAAACCTTGTTCTCGGCATGTTCGATATGGGCCTGATAGAAATCCTCTTGCTGGGGAACATCGGCGATCTTTCCTTTTTCGTGCAAATCGTCCTGACAGGCTTTCGCCCAGCAGTCGCCCAAATTCGTGAGATACCAGTTCGAGTAAATTCCCTCAATAAAATCCGTTACTCCCTTGAACTGGTCATCGAGGTGCGGATTAGGACTTGCGATAGTCTTTTTGAATGCCAGATGATATTTCCGGTAGAACGTATCCATCCGGCAATAGTCGTCGGTATATTCCTGCCAGAGCTTCTTGGCATCGACCGTGTGGAATCCGTGACCATGCTCCTGGTGGAAAACAAGCATCTCGGCGCACTGCCATGCGCCTTCATAATAGCTTTCGTTCAGGTTGTACCATGCCATCGTCCGGCGTTTCGCAACAATCGCTTTCAGTTCGTCGGGCAAAAGCGATTTGTCTTTCACCTCTTTGAAGGCTTGTAACAGGATGCAGTCATCAATGCAGGGCAAACTTTCTGTCCGCAGGAGATCGTTAATCGGAATCTCCGCAATACGGTTCCGGAGATGAAGCTCATTCTCAATTTGGCAGATGATTTTGTGTATCTGCTCTTTTCCTTCGTTTTTATGCAGCCATTCGGACAGGATATCGTAGCAGATTCCCTGATATTGCTTGTGGGGTGAATAATGGTCTTCCAGGCCGAGTAGATGCTCTTTGGGCAAGGTCTGTGCCGTTGCTGTCAGGATGAGATAACGGGCAAAGTCGTGTAGATTCGGATTTTCGGCATGGAATCCTGTTTCAGCCATGCGTTCCCAGAAGAAATTGACCATGGAGTAATTCTGAATCTTCAGGAAAATCTCGTTCTTGTCCTGATCAATGCCACCGAGAATAACGGCCTTCAAAATGTCGCTGGAGGCAATGCTGTTGATTCCGCAAAGTACGGCGAGAATAGCGCGACAAACCTTGCCGGGATCGTCCAGCTGCTTGTGCAGGGCTACGATCTTGTCTCTACGGTCTTTTGCGTTGAAGAACTTCCGGTTTGTTTTGATCGTCTCGTAGATGGGCGGCGCACTCGACAGCTTCATTTCGTGAATCCACATCGTAACGAGATCGGAACGGAATTCCTCGCTCAAGAGACGCAGATTCAGCAGCCAGTCGTCTTCTTTCTTGTCGTAACGAAGCGGATCGTAGACAACGTAATTGCTGTCCACGTCGTCATGCTCCAGGAGCTTTTTGACTTCAAAATTGTTGTTTCCCTTCAGCTGGACGAATTTTGCCGGAAGAATCAACTGAAGTTCAAAGAGCTGATCAAGAAACTCCTGATCCTCGTCGCGCCAGAAAATCACATGACGTTTGTGAAACTCCGGCAGAGGAGCCGCAAGTCGACGATTCAATTCCTGTACGATAACTTCGATTTCCATGGTCAATCCATTATTTGATTTTCGCCAGGACGTCCTGGAAGATGGCGTAGTTGTATTTTACTCCATCATCAAGATCGATGGAGATCATCTTGTCGGCGAGATGGTGGATTTTCTCTTCGTAGAGACGGGTTTCTTCCGCCTGTTCACGATACTCTCGCATTTGTTTTTCGAGTTTTATCTTTTCGCCACCGGAGGCTTTGTCAATACGAACTTCAAGGTCTGCCATGGCTGTACGGTAACGTTCTTGTTGTTCGTGAATATAATCGGTACGCATTTTTGCAATGGTATCCGGGCGGTAGCGATGCATATAAACTAACGCACGGAATCCACCTTTTTTCCCGCTATCGAAGAGCCAGTAGATCGGACGCTTTTGATACATCTTGCAGTGATCCGCAAAAAACTCTTCCCGGAAATATTTGCGGATTACTTCACGAGATGAACCGCGTCCGCCCAATGCCTTTGCGATGAACGTCAGGTTTTCTTCCAACGAATCTGAACCGTAAACGGTTTCAATAAAGGTTACGAATCGGCTGGATAGATCGTCTTTGAAATAATCGTTATCACAAATCGGGATGATGTTGTCATCATCGGCAGGGAACGAGACGTATTTTGAAGCATCCCATTTGCCGCCGGCATAAACAAGTCCGGGGACATCCAAAGAATACCGCCCAAACATGCAGCCAACCGTGTAGGAAATGAGTTCTTTGATTGTATCCTGAAGCAGGCGGTTTTCGAGTTCCTGATTGAACGGGAAACTGGAGACTTTCATAATCGGATTCGGGGTCGAAACTTTGATTCCGTTTGGTTGCATTCCAAACCCCGTTCCAACTTTTATTTCTCCCGTTGTAGAGAAATGCTGTCCATCTGGTTCTAATTCCGGTTTTTTGCCATAACGGTACCACGGATTGCAGGTCAACGTTATTTCATCCCAGGGCACTTCCGGCGAAAGTTCCTCCTGTAATCCGTAAATTGCAATAAAAATCTGGTTATTCTCTACTTCCAGCCTGCGCATAGCCTCGCATTGCTGTTCCCAAATCAAACGCAATTGTCCATAAACATCGGAAAGCCTACCTAAACCATTGGTATGACTAGTTTTATTAATCAAAGGACTAGTCTTAAAATCCCACGATGTCTCATAAGAATCCCAGTTTTGTTTGGAGGTGGAAATGCATTTGGATGAATTGCAATTAATTAAATTCTCTTTGTTAGAATCTCTAATTACAGGAATAGAACCAACATGACCTGTTTCATAGTTCAAAGTAGGAGAGAGAATTTTGAGTAAGACTTTTGCAAATATTGAATTGCCCAATGCAAGGAAGTAGAATAAATCATTTTTATTATTGGGGAAAATACTTAACCCGGCAACATCAAACATCGTTCCAACTGGTTTATAACGAAATGCAGTTGAAGAGGATGTAACTTTACTCCAGGAAACCGATTCACAAAACTGATACTTTAAGCTTCTGGGAACCAAATGTCCATAGGCTTTGATATCGCGGCCATTATTTCCCCAATTGATCACATATTCATTGTTGCCGTACCATTTGCGATACTCTCCGCCCTTATTGTACGGAAACCATTTAGATTTATTGGATAGAGTCATTTCAATCGATGGATTAGAAGTATCAACAGACATAAATGAGACCTCGAACCATTGTCTCAGGAACAGATCGTTATTGCCTGTTGTAAAGCCATTACATATGTGAGCCATGGAAGCTAAAGAATCAAGACCAAATACATTAATAAAAGAAGAACTCATCCAATACGCGATTGGATTTCCTGGAATCTTTTTTAATTCTTCTGCCGAAACGTGAAACTCGGTTAAGTTCTGGTTTGATGCCAAACGGTTACGTTCATTTTTAGGTGGGAAATCTGAAGGTTTTCCGTCAACGATATCCTCGTATTCAACGAAGAAATAATTGCCTCGATATCGCGGTATGAATTTGTTTTGCCAAACTGTTGCCGAGGTGCCGAATGCTATTCCCATAACCATGTTTGCCATGTGGTCCAAAGCTACAATTGTATGCCTATCCAAGATGTCTCGTCGCATTCTCTCGAAGGAGGAAAGGAACATCCAACTTTGCATCGTAACCATTGCCGAATAACCATATGGTTTTAACCAATAAAAACCTTGTTCGATAAATACGGCAAAAAGATCAGCTTTGCTATCCGGATAGTAACTCTTTACAAAATCAGTCAGTTTTGCGCTCATGCCGCCACCCCCCATGTAGGGTGGATTGGTTACTACAACGTCATATTTCTGAACCATGGTCTCTGCGCACTGAAGCAGAGGTCGAAGTTCCATCAATGCACCGAATGCATTTAAATCAGATTCCGTTTTGAGTTCTTCCAATCGATTGTTAGCCGTATTGAAATCAAAAGGCGTAATCTTTAGAATGGAACCGTATTCCTTGGCATCATGGAATTCCTTAGTCAAACGGTGTATTTCTTTTGACAATATGAGATTGTCTTTGCAGAAATAATCCAAATAACGTGGCGTAATGTTATTGCTTTCACAAACAGCATAGACTTTCGGCTGCAAGTTTCTGCGGAAGAATCCACGGTCATACTGCCGTGCCTTCATCATCACGGCAAAATAGGAAAGCTGTGTGGCTCGTTCGTCAATATCAAGACCGTAAAGATTGCTACTTATGATATTAGCAACAGCATCACGATTGTCATATCCGTATTCACGATAGATCTGCATCAACACGTCAAAAAGATAAACTAGGATGTGTCCACTGCCCATGCAAGGGTCAATAACCTTCAGTTTGTCCGGTCTGCATTCAGATATTTGTTCATTGAGTTTTGCCCGGGCTTCTTTTGTTTGTTCCGCTTCCGGCAGATAATATTTCCAACCAAGATTAGTGGCAATTCTTTGCTCTTTTGCCCGACGTTCCGTTTCACTGCCAATCCATTTTCCGATCTTGGACCGGATAAAGATGCGTCCGAGGGAGTTTTCCACCATGTACCGCACAATCCAGTCGGGGGTAAAAAGCTGCGTTGCAGCAGGGATGTTCTCTTTGCTGATCTTGATGTTTTTCTTTAAATTGGCAAAAACCTGATCCTTCGGCTCGGAATTGTAATATTGGTAGAGCCACCCGATAATCTGAACAGCATCCAGCCAGTTGTCTTCAGGAATGTCTCGAACCATGTGCGCTATGACACTTCCCTCTCGAAGCAGATTATCAGGACAAAGCAACTCTGTTTCGTCATCAATCCGTTGGAACATTCCAGGAAGAATTGAACTCAAGGCATTGCACTGCGTAATCAGCAGATATTGATAAAGCTCTTCCGTCTGATTGACTTTCTTGAATGCGAAGACCTTTTCCCGATCAAGTCCATCCAGTTCCAAATCAATCGCACAGGCAAGAATCTGCGGTTTGAAATCGCCTTTTTCATCGGAAAAAACACGTACCAAACTCGGAAGATAGCTGTTCACTTCCATGAACCGCAAAGCACAGAAGCGGTTGAACCAGGTATAGGCAATCTCCTCCATCGTCTGGGAATAACCGACACGATGGATTCGCGCAATCAGACTCATGCGCTGCTTTTTTTCCGTTTCAGACAGGACCCTGCCGTGAACAGCATCGGCTGTTGCCGAGATGGAATCATTTTCCGTGATGCCATATTGAGCCGCTTTCTGGCTGACACGGGAAATCAGTTCTCTCCGTGCCCATATCGCAAAGTTTCTGATTGCCGTTCTGTTCATGATGTATACCTCAGTTCAGTTGAATGCCGTCGCAGGATTTCAGTTCTTCCAAAAGGCGTTTCCGCATCTCTTCCACATAAGCGTCAATCTCCTCCGCCGATTCAAGTCGGCGGGAGGGGAAGGCAACCTGTCGGTTCAGTTTTTTGATGTTCTTTGGTTGTGCTGTGCCACCAGTTGAAGCCGGTTCCGGACGTTTGGCCTGGTCGATCTCCATGCTGAATTCGTCCTTCTTCGTGAGCATCTGAGGCAATAAGGCATCCAGCAGAGCCAGGCTCTGGAGCTCTGCAATCCTGTGCATTTTCTGGTCGAAAAACGCTTTCGCGGACTTCGCGATGCTGTCAGCTTTCGCGCATCCCTTGGCGAGCCCTTCGATCTCGGAAGTGAATTGCTTGACCAGACCGACCAACTCTTTCCGCTTGTCATCAAGAAGATGTTGTATCCCGAAATGAACTGTTGAGGTCAGCGGGCCAAGTTTGGGGATATTTCCGTAGTTGTATCTTCCTGTATCAACCGCAATAATCGCCCGGATTGCATCAAGTGCGGATTTTGTTTCCGGCTCCTTTTCTATGTAGTCAAGATCGTTTTCCAGACTTTGGACCAGTTTGACAGCGGAATCGAACATGGTGACCTGATTCTGGAAGAAACTCTCCACGGACTGCATGTCTTCGAGGCTGTCCAACAGGTCGTCCTTCATGCTCAATAGCGTACTGATTAATGCCGTGTTGTCTTTCTGCTGATGCAGAAGCGAATCGCAAAGCTCCAGCGCTTTTTGGACCTTTTTACGATCAGGGTAATTCCGTTGTTCATATCGGTCATTTAAGACCTTGTAAGCATCTCTCTTGGCAGAGAATTTCTCAACGACAAACGCAATCATGCCGTCTTCATCGTCCGGCACGTCCATTGTTCCGAAGTATTCCCTCAAAAAGGCTTTGGCTTGTGCCATCTTCTGTGCGGAGATATTCTGCCTTTTCAAGACAAGCGTATTGCCGATTTCGTTTCTCTTGCGGAGCATATCCGGCAGCCGTGGATTATTGGGCTGGATCGTTTCTCCCGCATGCTTGATCGTGACCTTCTGATCGTAGATTAGTTGAGCGACAACAGCGGCAATATCGATCTCACGCCAGCCATAGGGAATCGCCTGATAACGCTTTTGAATATCCGCCATGGAAACTGTCATGTGCTGCATATCGCACATGGCAAGGTAATCTTCAATTTTCGCAGCAGCCTGAAGATTGGCCGCCTGGCCGGGAAGTGCGCCATCCTGATTTTTCAGAACAGATACAATATCAGCATCGGATTCGGCATTATGCTCAATCAAACCCAGCTCTCTGTAAACGTGTACGACGAGATATTTGAGTGCCTGGTCTATCTTGCTCTTGGCATCCGTGCCTTGAACTTGGATGTGTTCGCCATCGACGTAGAACTGCCCTTTTTCAATGGCGCTTTTCAGTTCCTCCTTGGCAGCCTGTTCATATTGACATGCATCCTGCTGCTTGGAACGGATAATATCCTGAACCGATCTGGGCAGCTGGTTAATGTTGTGCTGCATGACATATTTGCGAATCTTCATCGCACTTTCCAACTCTTGGTAGTAGGCGGTGTCTGCAAGGAGAATAATCGCTTCGCCTTTGGATTTTGCAATCAGATTCAGTTCATTCTTTTCTGTAGAATCCGCAGCAAGTGTTACAAGGCGCAACTTCATTCCGCCAGTCTGATTGCCGATAACGGTGTCATCCACCAATTGATCAAATGCAAAGTCATACCTTTCATATCGGAATTTCTTGCTCTGATAAATGTCGCCGAAAGCAATCACGCCAATACGTTCGATGATGGGAGCCGTACCTCCGACATCCGTTTCGCGGATTCCGCGCTGGATATTCTGTTCTTCATCGGAGAGGAAATTATAAATCTCCCCGCTTTTCCCAACATAGTTTTGTTTGAGAAGACGCTCAAGGGAATCACGGACTTCCTTCTTCAAATTGATCTTGTCCACGCGGATGTCATCGGCCATCAAAATAACGATATTGTCAAGATTGGCTTTGATGTCATCGTTTACATGACGGATCAGGAAGAGAAGTTTCAGAACATTGACATCCACAGGTTCAATTCCGTCTCCATTTGTTGCTGCTTTGTCACAGCGTTCAATGACACGGCGAATTGCACTGTCGAGGAAAGAATTGACCGTATCATAGAAACGCCAGAACGGGACCAAAGCATATTCGTTCCTCTCCTGAATCTTCTGCGCTGCCTCCTGGAATCCGGACAACATGGATCGTTCTCCCCCGGCAAGATGAATGCCGGCATTACCATGTTTGCGTATTTCAGAAAAAGCCTTTTGCATCAAGATGAACTGATAGGGGATGAAGGGGAAATTATCCGCGAAACTCTGTGGGCCAGTATACCCCTTGATATCCAACACTGCACTTGCTTCAGAGAAACTGAAAAGATTCCTCAATACAGCAGAATTCTCAGAATAGAGTTTTTCCAAAACAGGACGTACAGAATCTTTCTTTTTCAAAATACGCTTCTGGATGACTTCATCCACGGAGGAGGAAGAAAGCGAAAGGCGAGTTTTGAATCGGGCTTGAATGCGAGAGAATTCATTAATTCTAACTCGTATAATCTCATCAATGGCTTCCTGTCCAGTACAGATCACCCATACTTTTTCACGGCACTGTGTTCCGATTTCTTCAACGAGCGACTGAAGGTTGAGGAGGAGGTTCAAATCTGCACCTACATACTGCCCCACTTCGTCAACCATGAACAGCAAACGGAATCCGGCAGGCTTGGATTTGACATAATCCTTAATCTCGGAAACAAGCTGGGCGATGCTTGTTTGAATGGATTCTGAACCATCGAACCATGTGTTTGCTGATTTTTCGCTCATTCCGAGGACACGCTTCAGTGCCTCCACTACCGAATCCTGTTTGAATGCATAAGAAGCCCTTGTTTCCAGCCAGTCAGATCCATCAATTTCGGCAAATGCTTTTCGGAATTCCTCTGTTTTTCCTTGCTGGTCTATGTACTGTTCCAATTTGGCGAGCTTCAAGTCTTCCCCATAGAAACCGAGGTGATTATAAAACATTTTTGCAAAAACACGAAGTACAGCTGTCGCATCCTTTTCAATCGGCCCTTCAATGTCAATATTGAACAGAATCGTTTCGGTTTGATGCTTGGTCGATTTATCAACCTGCATGAAAGCGCCTGGATCATCCGAAAACTTTTCTCTGAAATACTCAATCGTTGAAGAGTTGCCGATCTTTTTGTTGCTCAGAAGATACGAAAGCATCTTTAAGAAATGCGATTTGCCGGACCCGAAGAAACCGGATATCCATACGCCGATATTATCCGTGGGCTGATCAAACGCATCTCCGTAGAAATTGAAAAAAGATATAAAATGCTTTCTTAGCTCACTGGTGATGACATACTCTTCGACTTCCTGCTTGATGGCAGCCTCGTCACTCTGATTGACCTTGATAACGCCATTGATTTGGCGATTGATGTCTTTTTCAAACAAATCTCGGATAATCATGGTTCGGCTCCTTAGATGAGGTTGAACGCCCGGTAATAATCATTTGGCTGTAAAAGATTGAATAATTTCAGGTAATGCCCGTCAAACACGCCCGGATACATTACGAGAATGGGGATGTCGGAAAAGTGTGGCTGAAGCGATTCAAGCAGGACGTGTACACGCATAAACGGAAACACATCTCCAACACCAGTTAAGAGCAGGATGTCTTTTCCAAACTGGTGTGGTGAATACTGAATCTTTTCTATGAAATCTTTTTCGTTTGCCGTGTTCCGAAGCTGTTTTAGGAGAAACTCCTTCCCTTTGCGTTCTTCTAATTTCGGAATGCTGGCAGTAATCTTTTTTTGATCGCAAATGGATAAAAAGATTTTATAAAGATCGCACTCGATAAGATTGCACGTCAGAGTGTGGTCTTCCTTTGTCTGTTTGACAAAATGACGTACAACCATTTCATCCTTCGGATCATAGCAGAATATCCGAATATTAACCTCGTTGCTTAGTCCTTTTCCCTCCAAAAAGTCGACGGTTTGAATGATTTTTTTCAACCTATCCAAGCGTTCTTTTATATTATCCATTTCGGTTTCCCTCAAAAAGAGTTAAATGCTGGCAACATGGCTAAATCATTTTGAATCTCGATAGACTTTCTCAAAGTCGAATTCAAAAAGACTAAGTTCAATGATGTTGATTTTGTTGACGAAAGATAACCTGTTTCAACCAAAATCTTGACAAGAACTTGTTTTAACTTGTTAATCGTTGTTTCGCTCCAAGTAGCCACAACACTATCCTGCTCTTGAAGCCGGAAGAAGAAGGAATTGATGTCAATTCTCTCAAATGAATAATCCTGCTGGCGATACTTTTCTCCGATTACTCCGACCATAAAGTCATACACCAATCTGCTTTGCTTCATCATCGCATAGAGACAAATCTGTTTTGCGTCCTCCAAGGGGCCTTCAGCAACAGCTTTAATTAGAGATTCATCCAATGCACGAAGTTGTTGAATACAGTATGCAGACAAATCCCTGAGAGATTTTTCAGTCGGATATTGAAACAGATTGTTCTCTAAAACCTGCTTCGTGATTTCTTGATCAGAGAGCCCTGAGGCCATCAGCCGCGCAGTGGTCCGCATTTCATAAAAAAGGAACTGCCTCCTTGTCAGAGATGCCTTATATGGGCTTGTTTCTTTGGGTGTGACCATTTTTGAGCTCATTTTCTTAAAAACGTGTTTCAAAATTAAGGTTGTGTGGGTGTACGTCTTTAATATAACGTGAGGCAAAGAAGATTTCAACACAGGAAAGGATTATTTTTTCGAGTTTTTTGAGGTGAATAAACAAAACGGGAGGAGAACCCCCTTTGCCCCCTCATCTCTCTCCCAGACGATCAGGGGCATGCTACCCGACCTGCAAGAACGCACGTTGCCCCGAAAGCGAGCGACCGTTGCCGAAATTTGAATAGACCAGGCGTTTAGAATGCCAGGAATCCAAATCGGCATCGCGCGACAGACGGCCCCGTTTGAACGGGGCCGCTGTCTGACGTGAGTTTCCGGGAAAGGCATAACTGAGCGAAACTCAGACCTCGACCGGCTTCCCGTTCAGCTTCCAGCCGGTCTGCGCAAGAACATCCGACAGCACCTTCCACGTCCACGGCTTCGCGCTGAGGTGCAGGTCGCACACGAACCAGCGTCCGTTCTCGAACAGATAGGCGAACTCGGCCCACAAACAACTCTTCGCCTCCTCAGCGAACGAATCCTTGTCTTTGAACTCGACTGCGTGTTGAAGAGGCTCTTTTCGGTCGCGGTGGTAGGCCACTGTGACATTCGGTTGAGGATTCGACCAGGAGTGCGGGTTTGCCGGGTCCGGGTCGACCTCGGCTCCGAGCGAGCTCAGGAAGCCCAGGGCGATGAGTTTCTCGACCTTTGCCTGGTCCTTGTAGTGTGCCGAGAGCGTTTCTCCGGCTCCACCGTCAGTGATGTATCCGTCCCAGTGCAGATAGACGGCCTTGATTGTTCCGTCGGGCATCGTCATCCCGATTGCTGCGTTCGTGCTCATTCTGCCTCCTTCCGCTTCTTCCAGTCGCCGGACGGGATGACCTTCGCGCTTGCGGGAAGATTGTTCATGATGTACACCCAGCCGGTGTCCATGTTTCCATCGGAGAG
>JAEEGL016431332.1_pt1 | contig 12908 bp, 12 predicted proteins | sample 9134231 | NCBI WGS metagenome assembly JAEEGL01 (sample SAMN16246548, study PRJNA631951) | gut metagenome | biome: gut microbiome; feature: rumen; material: fiber-attached | host: Bos | place: Iran: Karaj | collected 2018-10 | reverse complement strand
TTTCAGTTTATATGAGGCCTATTCAATGAAGTCAAAGTATTCGGATTATTTTGATCCGGATATAATCCCGAACAATTTTGGAGAAGTCTTTGTTGATGTGGGTGCATTTGTAGGCGATACAATAGAAAAATACATCCAGAACTACGGATCGGGCTATAAGAAAATATATGCATATGAGATCTCCCACGACAGTTGCGAAGAGATCCGTAAGGCAGTGGAAAAAGGAAAGTGGCATGATGTCATAGTCTGCGAAAAGGGAGTTGGCGCAGAAAAAGGAGAAATGTTCCTGTCAAAGCACGATAAGGATGCCAGCTCAAACAGAGTCGGAGCCCAAGGCGAAAACAGGATAGAGATAGTCAGAATAGATGAAGACGCTCCTGATGCCACCTTTATTAAAATGGATATTGAAGGTGCCGAACAGGGCGCAATAGAAGGATGTAAGGACATCATCAGGAAAAAGCATCCCAAGATGGCAATATGTGTATATCACGGGTATGAAGACCTATGGAAGATCCCTTCCATGATCAATGATTTGTATCCGGATTATCATTTTTACATGAGGCATTACGGATGGAATTTGCCGCCGACGGAATTTGTGTTATATTGTAAAGAGTGACATACAGGTTACGGAGAAAAGTCAAATATGAAATTAACAATCGGTATATTGATCTCAAACAGAATAGATACGGTCAAAAAGTGCCTTGATTCGGTAAAACCTTTGATAGATAAGGGAATCGCCGAATTGATCTGTGTTGACACAGTGTCCGGAACACCGGGATTGACAAGTGATGGATCGGCGGAACTGGCCAAAAAATATACCGATAAGGTGTATGTTTTTCCGTGGATCAATGATTTTTCCGCGGCAAGGAATGTCACCTTGGAAAATGCTACCGGAGATTGGTACATGTTCTGCGATGATGACGAATGGTTTGATGATGTTTCGGAGATAGTACATTTTTCCTCCCCCGATGAGTATCTTAAATATAATTCAGCTTCATATTTGATAAGAAATTATAAAAACAGATTCGGCAGCGAATGGACGGACACCAAAATAGTTCGATTTACAAAGAGAACAAAAGATCTCAAGTTTGTCGGCAGAGTGCATGAAAGTTATTCAGGTATACAACTGCCCTGCAAAGAATTTTCCTGTTTTGCGCATCATTATGGTTATGCGTTTGAGAGTGAAGAAGAAAAAAATAAACACAGACAAAGAAATCTGTCTTTGCTGGAGGAAGAATTATTGCGCAGACCCGAAGATCTGAGGCTGCATGCGCAAATGGCAATGGAACTTGCAAATTATGATAATGAAAAAGCTTTAAGATTTATAGAAGAAACGCAGGAAAAATTCCAATGTCAAAAGGAAGAGCCTTATTATCAGTGGATGGTTGCCTTGAAATTTCCGCTTTTTGAGGCATTGAGTTATGATCCTCAGAAAGCAGAAGAAGAATACACGAAGGAAAAAAATAAACTCAATGAAACAGCGCAACTTGCGATAAATTATGGCTTGACAAGATTATGGTTGTTGAATAACAATAAAAGTGAAGCAGCTGAGCATATAAATGAGTATTTCCGGCTTTTGAAGATCATTAAATCCGATGACAATATGCGACTTTTGCAAAACACGGCGGATTTTGCGAAATATATGAGTGATGAGATTAGCGGAGATATGGAAAAGTACAAGGAGTTTTGTATGGATAATGGTGAAATTAAAGTAGAAGACGGACTGTTGTTCTTCGGAAAAACAAATTACGAACTGGTCGGAACAATTGAAGAAAAAATAAAACAGCTGGATGAAATGAGTTTTGACGATTTTAAGTTGACGATAAATGCTTTGATCTCAACAACTCCTTCCTGTTTTGAAGATGAGTTCCTTAACAGTGCCGTTGATTATTTTGCGGCAAAAAGCCAGATAGAATACTGTTTCCTTTTATACAGGATGTCCGAAGAGGAGATCAAACGCGCGGTGGATAAAGGGGCAACAGGAGAAGCCATATTTGAACTGTTTAATGAGTGTATATGTACAGAGAGAAGAATGTATGAACTTCTGTATAAACCTTTTGTATTTACCGAGGAGGGAATAAGATGGATGTCCTCCGAGATCAAATACAACAAGTATCTGTATGAGTTTATATCCGGAGGCTGCAAGGATATAAAAGTGACGCTGGAAGCTGCAAAAATACGTCCGGATATGGCTAAAGTTATCAAAGTCTGGTTGGGAGCTTTAAAATGATAAATGAAAAGTATAAAACAAAAATAAAGATCAAGAAGACCTATCCTGATCTGATAAAAAGCAATATTAAGCTTACCATAGGCATCCTGGTGTCTAATCATATCCAGTATATCAGAAAGGCAATGGAAGCCATCAAACCTTTGCTTGATGCAATCCCGTCCGAACTGATCGTTGTGGACACCGTTGGTCCGGAAAAGACAGACGGTTCGCTTGATGTTGTGAAAGAATATACTGATAAGATCTATCATTTTGACTGGATCAATGACTTTTCCGCGGCAAGAAATGTAGCAATGGATCATGCCCGCGGTGAGTGGTTCATGTATTTTGATGATGATGAATATTTCGATGATGTCACTGAATTTATTGAATTTTTCAGATCCGGCGAATGTGAGAAGTATTACTTTGGATTGTACTATACTGCCGACTACACTTCTCCCGGTGTGTATGAAAAAGGAAACGCCGGAAGAATGATCAGAAGAACTGTCAACACAAGGTTTATCGGAAAGGTGCACGAGCAGTTTAATGAAGGATATACACCTGTAAAACAGTTCAATGCGTTTACACATCACTTTGGCTATATGTACACGAATCCCGAACAGGAAAAAGCCAAAATGGAACGCAACATGACACTACTTGAACAGGAACTCGCAGATAAGGGACCCAATGCAAAGGTGTGTGCTCAGATAGTGGGTCAGTTGATGGGGGAATCTCCCGAAGAAGCCAGCAAAAGGTGTGTTGCATATATTAAAACGTTGGAAGGAACAGGAGAACTTGACACCTCATGTGGTCAGTGGCTTCTTACAGCGCACCTCAGATTTATGGTTCTGTGGGGCAGTCTGGAGGGTATTCTGGACATAGAAAAAGATCTTTTGAAAAATCATAAACTTCAGGAAACGGCTCAATTGGTTCTTGCATGGCAGGTGGCCGTTGTGGCATATGAAAATGAAAGGTTTGATATAGCCGCAGAAAGGACAAAAAAGTACTTTAAGTTGCTCAACTGGTTAAGTGAGCATGTTGACCAAAGAGCCTGGCAGTCTCAGCTTGATTTTCCGAGCTTTTTGATGGAAAGAAAAAAGTATAGGATCACTATGATCGGTATCGGAAGCGAAAATCATCTGAAAAACTTTGAGACGGCCTATTCCTATATAAAACAACTGGAATATGATTATTGTACAAATTATGAGGGAGCAAGAAAAGTTATTGCTTATACATTGTCTTCACTTTCCGACAGAGAGCCGGAGATCAGGTGGTATCGGCAGTTTTACAGAGATGAGATAATAGACGATCCACAGTATCATAAATTCCTTCCGAGAGTATTTAGGAGAGGATTGGATAAAATGGAAGACAACGAGAAGAAGTGATCAAGCGTGCAGAGCCGGAGCATAAAATGATTGAGACAAAAGATAAACCACGATTCGTAAAAAGTCAGATCAAATTGACTATTGGGATTCTTGTATCGAATCAGATCAAATATATCAGAAAGGCAATGGAATCAATAAGCCCCATCCTTAAGAAGGTACCGAGTGAGTTGATAGTGGTTGATACCGTTGGACAGAAAAACAGCGACGGGTCTCTTTCGGTTGCTATGGAATACACTGATAAGGTTTATCATTTTGACTGGATAGACGATTTTTCCGCCGCAAGAAACGTTGCGTTTGAACATGCCAGTGGTGAATGGTTCATGTTTTTTGATGATGATGAGATTTTTGATGATGTCAGTGAGATCATCAACTTCTTTAATTCGGATGAATGTAATGATTATAACTATGCGCAATATTATGTGGTGAATTATACAAGCGGAGATCGTTATCAAAAAGATGTGGTTGGCCGATTGGTCAGAAGAACAGAGAATACAAGGTTTGTCGGAGTTATCCATGAGTGCTTCAACGAAGCCTATCCGCCTGTGAAACAATTTAATACATTTGTTCACCATTACGGATATCTTTTCACGACAAAGGAACAATTGGAGGAAAAGAATAAAAGAAATATCCGACTGCTTGAAAAGGCATTTGAAAAAGATGGACCTTCTATAAGACTATGTGTTCAGATGGTGCAGCAATTGATGGTGCCGGATCCCGAAGAAGCAGTTAAAAGATGTGACAGTTATTTAAAATTGTATGAGAATACTAAAGAACTTGAAACACCCATCGGACAGTGGCTGATCGTTTCAAAACTTCGAATAAAGGCAATACTTGGTGATATAAAGGCAGTTTTGGAATGTGAAAAAGAAATATTAGACAAATATGAGCTGAATGAGACTTCACGGCTGGTAATGGCACACCGGGTAGCTTGTGTGGCAGCAAGCTTTGGAGAATATAAATTGGCAGCGGATCGAGTGGCTTTGTATTTTAGGTATCTGGATCTGTTGAATTCGAATGATAAGATTAAGAATGATCAGATCTTAATAGATCTTTCTTCTTTTATGACCGGCGAACGGCTTTTCGAAATAACGAAGATCGGTATGATCAGTGAAAATGCCCTAATGCGTTATGATATGGCCTATAATTATATGAATAGGCTGGATACGCGCTATTGTAATAATTTAGGTGAGTTGATCACAATCATAGAAAATACGTTGAGTCATCTCTCTTCAATCGAACCGATGATCGAGTTCTATAAAAATTTTTACAGGGATGAATTGTTTGAGGAGCATACTCTCAACAAGTACCTTCCGGACTTGTTGAGAGTGCATCTTAATAAAAAGGAACAGCAGGATTCATAGTTTATATGGGAGAAAGAGATGCGTGATATAAATTCAGGTCCGGAATTCATTAAGAGTAATGTCAAACTTTCCATAGGGATAATCGTGTCTAATCATCTGAAATACGTAAAAAAAGGAATGGAGTCGATCAAACCATTGCTGGAATCGATTCCATCCGAATTGATCGTGGTAGATACGGTCGGGCCTGAAAAAAGTGATGGGTCTCTGGACGTTGCCAAAAAGTATACAGATAAGATATATCATTTCGACTGGGTAGATGATTTTTCGGCTGCCAGAAACGTAGCAATGGAACATGCCAAAGGAGAATGGTTTATGTTCTTTGATGATGATGAATATTTTGATGATGTAAATGAACTTATATCTTTTTTTTCATCAGGTGATTGTGAAAAGTATAATGCCGGAAGATATTACAGCGGAAATTATTATGATGAAAATCATTATTTAAAGTCTGCTGTGAGTCGTTTGGTAAGAAGAACGAGACAAACAAAGTTTGAAGGGATAATACATGAACATTTTAATGAGTGTTATTATCCTATAAAACAGTTTAAAACATTTACTCATCATTTTGGGTATCTTTACCAAACAGAAGAACAAAGACGACTAAAAAGTAGAAGGAACATTGTCTTATTAGAAAAACAGTTGAAAACGGAAGGGATTAATTCAAGAACATGTGCGCATCTTATTCAGGAATATATTGTAGATGACAACGATGAAGCAGCACGGATGAGTTTGGTATTCGTCAGTGAACTTGAAAAAATAGGACAACTTGATAATGCCATGGGACAATGGCTTCTCATTGTTAATATTAGAAATATGGCAAGATGGGCGCATCTTGATATTATTCTGCCCATGTTCAAGAGTATGAAGGACAGATATAAGTTGTCAGAAACGGCAGAGTTGGTTGTGTGCCACAACATTATCAGTGTTGCCTTTACACAAAAAAGATACAAGGAATTGTGTGTTTATGTAAAGGAATATCTGAGATTATATGATTGGTTGGAAAAACATGAGCAGGAATGCGCAGATCAGGTCACCTTGGACTTGAGTATATTTCTTTCCGAAGAATTTCTCTTTAAGGCAATAGCGTTTGGTATAGTTGGGGAGATGGCTTTAAATAATTATGATACAGCTGTTGAATATTATAAAAGGTTAGATATAAAATACTGTCCCGACAAAGAAGAAGTTAGAACTGCTATAATGGGATTATTGTCTTCATTAAAAGAAGATGTGTTGATGATTGGACTGTATAGGTATTTTTATCGGGATGAGTTCCTTGACCGGGCGGACCTTCATAAGTACCTTCCGCTGTCGCTGAGAGAATGTTTGAGCAAAACATTAAAATGAAAGCTTAGTTATTCAACAAATCCGGAATGTTGATGAAGTAAATAAACTACCTTTACAAATGTTGATCGAAGGCTAATTTATTTAACATACGCCCTCATCCACTGCTTTTCAAAATCCTGAATGTATTTTGAACCCATAAAGTCCGCGGCGTTTTCTTTGAGGACTTTTATCATTTGTGCCCTTGTCTCAAAGCACTCCGTGAGGTTGTATCTGCTTACTTTTTCCACCATGGAGATCATAAAGGACCAATTAACGTACTTCCAGTCTGCGGTCTTTGCAGGGTACTTTTCAATCAGCCAGCGTGTCCTGTCTTCGTAGACACGGAGATACTCGCAGAGAGTGGCGTTGTCCAGCAGTTCATGATGCTGCGTCCAGGCAGAGTTGTTGGTTTCATGACGGACAAATTCGTATTTGGACAATCCGTGGTAGGCGATACGTGTTGCTGCGGAGAGCATTTTCGGCATCAGATAGATGTCATCGTATCTGCTGTTCTCGTCAAAGCGAAGATCATCAAAAAGGCTGCGGCGGAACATCTTTGTGGGAAAGGCTACATTATAATGCTTACGCATCAAAAGAAGGATCAGGGCCTCTTCGGAGGCCATGATCTTTTTTTCGTCCCTGTTGGACCAAGTTGCACCGCAGATGGATATGTCCGCATTGTTCTCGGTCATGAGGTCGTACAGAAATTCCAGATAATCCGGGGTGCATATGTCGTCGTCATCAACAAAAGCAACGAATTCTCCCTTGGCTGCGTCCAGACCTGTGTTTCGTCCGGCGCCGATGGTTCCGCGGTCTCTTTTGATGAGACGTATGCGTTTATCTTTAATTGCGTAGCTTTCAGCAATCTCCGCGCTTCGGTCTGAGGAACCGTTGTCCACGATGATAAACTCAAAGTCGGTATATGTCTGGTTCAGAATACACTCGATCATCTGCGAGATGTATTTTTCTCTGTTGTAAGTAAGCATTATCACTGAAATCATAAAGACTCCTGTTGTATCCAATCTTCTAATCTGATCCGGGGTATCCTTCCGAATTCTCCGGTGTTGTGTGTCACTACGGTAAGGTCCCTGGAGATCCCTTGTGCTGCGATCTGGATATCGTAGGGGCCGATGGGGGTTCCTGATTTTTCAAGGGAAGCACGGATCTTTGCCGCGGTAAATGCGTCATCGGAAGAAAAGGGGATGATGTTAAAGGGGGCCAGAAAGAGAGCGAGTTTTTGCTTGGTCTGTTCGCCCCATTTGCTTTTTTCTGCTCCATACTCCAATTCGTAGACTGTGACGGATGATATGCAAAGTTGATCGGGGCTCATGGAGAATAGTTTTGCCGTCAAGGAAGGAAATGAATTCTTTAAAACATATATACATATGTTCGTGTCGAGAAGATACATTAAAGTTCCTCCATGGGAGAGAGATCATCGAGAGCAGGTTGAGTTCTGTCCTCCATAAAGTCGGAAGAAAAAGTACCGACGACCATACGAGCAGAAGCCCAGGGATCATCCTTGGGGCAGGCGATGAAAATGTCACCTATCTTGTTTATGTAATATTCTTTTGCTTCCGTTTTCAGTTCCTGAGGTATTCGAATGGCCTGGCTGTTACCGTTTTGAAAGACTCTTGTGGTAAGCATTTTTACCTCCTTTCAAATGTGTGTACTTGTGTGTGTACCAACTGATTATACTACCTTTGGCAGCATCAGGCAAGAAAAGAACAATAAAGTTTATGTTTACACCTTCATCTGTTTTTTCTATAATGATTGCATGGGAAAAATGAACAGGCATGTATCGATCTCAGGAGTATATGCTTTTTCTTTTACATACGATACGGAGGTAGTGATCTATGAAGGTTGTAATACTTGCGGGCGGATTCGGAACGAGGATCAGCGAAGAAAGTCATCTGAAGCCGAAGCCTATGATCGAATTGGGGGATGAACCCATTTTATGGCATATAATGAAGTACTACTCCCATTACGGGTTCAATGATTTTGTGATCTGCTGCGGATATAAGGGATACAAGATCAAAGAGTACTTTGCGAACTATTACTACCAGCATTCGGATGTTACCTTTGATTTCAGCGACGCAAACAAGGTTACGATCCACAGTAATGTTGCGGAGCCCTGGAGGGTGACCGTTGTGGATACGGGTCTTAAGACGCAGACCGGAGGCAGGATCAAAAGGGTTCAGAGATATCTGAAAGGAGAGTTCTTTCTGATGACCTACGGTGACGGTGTTTCAAATGTGGACTTTAGAGCTTTGACCGAGTATCACAAGAGTAAAGGGAAACTGGTGACTCTTACCGCAGTTCAGCCCGGCAACAAGTTTGGCCTTTTGGACATCAATGAAAACGGAGACATAGCTCATTTTGAAGAAAAGCCCAAGGAAGACGGAGGATGGATCAACGCGGGATTCATGATCATTGAGCCTGGGATCTTTGATTATCTGAATGACGACCCTATGCTCAATTTCGAACAGCACACTCTTAGACGGTTGGCGTCTGAAGGAAAACTCGCGGCCTACAAGCACAACGGCTTCTGGCAGTGCATGGACACACTGCGTGACAAGACCATGCTAGAGAATATGATAGCAAGGGAGAATGCTCCCTGGATGGTGTGGGAAAAAGAATAAGGATCAAGTCTGTATTATTATGACTAAAATACTATGAAATGAATAAAACAAAAGAGGGTCAGATCGAAAAGAAAATAAAACTATCCATAGGTATTCTTGTTTCAAATCATATTGAGTACATAGAGAGAGTTCTTTCATCCATAAAACCGCTTCTTGATGGGCTCCCTTCCGAACTGATAGTTGTTGACACAGTGGGACCCAAGAAAACAGATGGATCATTGAATGTGGCAAAAAGGTTTACTGACAAGATTTATCCGTTTGAATGGTGTAATGATTTCTCAAAAGCAAGAAATGTTTGCCTGGAACATGCATCCGGAGAATGGTTCATGTATCTGGATGATGATGAGATTTTTGAGAATGTAGAGGAGATACTGGATTTTTTTACAACCGGAGAATGTGACAGTTTTCAATCGGGGATTTATCACAAGCTGAATTATCTTCCCGACGGAGGAAAGAGCATGGCTGCAGAGCAACGCCTCATACGTCGTCGTAACAACACCTGTTTTGTTGGGAGAATTCATGAATCATTTAACGAGATTTATGAACCCTGTAAACTTTTTTGCGCGTTTGTTCATCATTACGGATATATGTTGAAGGACGAGGCCTCTGTACGCAAGCATCAGGAAAGAAACCTGACAATCTTAAGGAAAGAGATTGCAGAAAAAGGTCTTGATGCACGTATAGCTGCCCAACTTGTGCAGGAGTTGATCTTTACAAAAGAAACGGAAGAAGAGGGTTACAAAGAGCTTCAGAACAGTATCAACAGTCTTTCGCAGGAAGAATTGCGTACATCTTCAGGGCAGTGGTTGCTTACTGCAGGAGCAAGCTATTTTTATAATCTTGGAAAACATGAAGAAGCTTTGGTTGAATACAGAAAAGTTTCGGAACAATATTTCTTAAACGAGACCGCAAGGCTCGTTCTTTCGGGAACTTGTGTTTATAGCGCTGCTCATCTTGAAAAGCCTGAGGCTTGTGTCAAATATGCAAAAGAATATGCGGAGTGCTACAAAAAACTGGAAGAAGACAGGACACTTGCTGTCAGGCAGATGAATCTTGGAACTGAAAACTATAGGCAGAAAGAATATGCTCAAGGGGTGATACCGTTGGGAATCCACGCGTGCTTGAAACTGGGAAAGTATGATGAGAGTCTTGGGTTAATTATAATGATGCGTGATCTGGGGTTGAACCTTTATCAGGAATACACGGAGTTTTTGGATGTTACGCTAAACAATGCCACGGACAGATCTTTAAAAAAATCCTTCCTTTCAACTTTCCTTTCGGATGAGGGAATGAGTGTGTACGGGTATAAGTGAATTGTAATGATGAAGAGGACGTAAAGTTCGCCCGAAAAAATGTAAGCATTGAAAATTTAATAATTTTTAAATAGACAAACTTGTCGTTTTATCGTAATATTTATGCATAAAACGACAAGGATGGCTTATTAAATATGACGTATTCAGAGCAGCAAAAAAAACTCGGAGAGAGAATAAAACTATATCGTGTAAGATATGGAATGACGCAGAAAGAACTTGAGGACAGATCAGGTGTTTCGGTACGCAGTATTTCGAGGCTTGAGCAAGGCGTATCAGTTCAGACCGAAAGCCTGATAAGGGTTCTTTGTGCTCTGAAACTTGATGATAATCTGAGCTTACTTGTTCCGGATCAGACAAAAAGACCATCGTATTATCTTGAGGGGCGAAAAGCAGAAAATCCGAGAGCAAGAAAAAAGAAAGATAAAACCGGTAGGCCAAAATGGGGAGATGAGAAATGAATACTACAGCAGAGGTTTATTTGTGGGGAACTAAGGTCGGCACATTACATCAGGAGGTCAATAAGCCGTATGCGTCATTTGAGTATGATGCGGATTTTTTACGATATGGCATAGAAGTGGCCCCCATAAAGATGCCTTCGAAAAGTATAGTTTATGAATTCCCTTCTCTTGTGGGAGAACCTTTTTGGGGATTACCGGGGCTGGTTTCTGATTCGTTGCCGGATGATTTTGGAAATAGAATAATTGAACAATGGCTGGCTTTACAGGGGAGATCACTCGGTGATTTTACCGCGATAGACAGACTCTGTTACACGGGAAAGCGTGGAATGGGGGCACTGGAGTATGTTCCTGCGAATTCGGATCTAAACGATATAAATGAAGCTATCAACGTTTCCGAAATGGTAAGATTTGCTTCAGATGTGTTGAATCAACGTGCCTCAGTGGTCCTCAACAATGAGGAAGAACTTACATATGCACAGCTCGTCCGCGTAGGAAGTTCCGCGGGAGGAGCACGTGCAAAGGCATTGATCGCGTGGAATGAAAAAACTAATGAGATACGATCGGGACAGCTCGATCTTGGAAAAGATTATGATTATTGGTTGATGAAATTTGACAATGTGTCAAAAAATGGTGATCATGGCCTGGAAGATGTACCGGAGTATACGTTGATTGAATATGCCTATTATAAAATGGCTCTATCTGCGGGAATAAAGATGAATGAATGCAGGATATACGCGAACGGAAGAGAAAACCATTTTATGACGAAAAGGTTTGATCGCGTAGATGGCAAAAAGCTGCACATGCAGTCTTTGGGTGCTTTAGCTCATATAAGTTACAAAGAGCCTCGACTTTGCAGTTACGAAATGGCTGCAGGATATATGAGAGAAATGGACCTGGGGATGGATGATATTACCCAGTTTTATGCCCGAATGGTTTTCAACTGCCTGGCAGTAAATCAGGATGATCATGTTAAGAATTTTTCGTTTCTTATGGATCGTGAGGGCAAATGGCGGCTTTCACCGGCATATGATGTTACATTTTCGTTCAATCCCACCAATAAATGGCTCAGGGCACATCAAATGACGATCAATAATAAAAGTGACCATATATTATATGAGGACTTGATCACAGCAGGATTAAACATGGGCATCAAAAAGAAAAAAAGTGATGAGGTTATCGACAGGATTGTTTGTGTGGTTGATAATTTCGAACAATATGCGAGTGAGGTCGGAATACGAGAGAAGACTTGTGTAGCCATTAGAAAAGTATTGGATGAAAACCGTTTGAAAGAATTTCAGACATAATCTCAGCAAAATAAACAGCCAAAGTTGGCGCGTTATCGCAAAATCTCACGATAAAATGCCAACTTTGGCTTTTTAAATTTACGGGTATTTATTTCGTTTTACTTCAAGAATCCGTTTATGATCTGCTCTTCGGCTTCTTCCTCAGTGAGGCCAAGAGTCATGAGCTTCATGATCTGCTCGCCTGCGATCTTTCCGATGGCGGCTTCGTGGATGAGCTCGGAATCAAGGCAGTTGGCGGTGAGCTCGGGGATGGCTGAAACGGAAGCCTTGTCCATGATGATGGCGTCGCACTCCGAGTGACCGGTGCACTTTTCGTTGCCTACGATCTCCGAACGGAAGACCTGGCGGGAAGTGTCACGGGCTACCGAACGGGAGATGAGGTTCACATGGGAATCTTCGCCGTTCATCTCTATGCGGAAGTTGGATTCTGCGGTCTGTTTGCCGTGGGTCATAAGGCTTTCTTTGATGGTGAGGCTTGCTCCGGCCTTAAGGTCGCCGGTGGTTTCGCGGACGGTGGAATCTACGCCCTTGATCTGGACTGTTTCCATCTCCATGGTGGCGCCTTCTTCCAGGTGAACAACGGTGGTGGGGTTCATGATCCTTTCGCCGTTTCCGTCACCCTGTCCGTAGTGCTTCTCAACGTAGCGGACCTTGGAATTCTTTCCTACGAAGAACGAGTGGATGCCGGAATGCTCGGAAGCCGCATCGCCGCCGTTGTGAATGCCGCAGCCTGCGATGATGGTGACATCGCAATCTTCACCTACATGGAAATCGTTGTAAACTGTCTCCTTCAGACCGCTCTGCGAAAGCAGGACGGGAATGTGGAGGCTTTCTTTTTTTGTGCCCGGCTTAATGTAAATGTCTATGCCGGAAACATCCGTTTTTGAGACGATGTCGATGTTTGCGGTTGTGGAACGGG
>JAEEGL016262962.1_pt1 | contig 12908 bp, 12 predicted proteins | sample 9134231 | NCBI WGS metagenome assembly JAEEGL01 (sample SAMN16246548, study PRJNA631951) | gut metagenome | biome: gut microbiome; feature: rumen; material: fiber-attached | host: Bos | place: Iran: Karaj | collected 2018-10 | reverse complement strand
TTGTCGGGCATCTCAACCTTCACCGCCTGACGGTTCATCAGTTGCTCCAAAGCCTTGAAACGGATTGTTGACATTGTTGTCTGTTTTTTTAAGATTTCGGCACAAAGATATGGTAAAAATGGTATCCTGTACGTGATTTTCTTATAAAATTTTAAATGTACCCCCTAATTTTTGTGGGGCAACGCGTGAATTTTGTCATTTTTCCGGGTGCACCATCCGTTTTTTTAATGATTCGAACAAAATCTTGTCTCTAACCAAATGAAAACAAAAATATTCGAATCGGTTTCCGCAGGCGGATAATGGGTTAGGGTATCGATTCGCGAGAAATCTTGAAAAATAGCCAATAAAACGCGCCGAAGGTGCGCAAGATAGGTAGAAACCGGCTCTTTATTGGTTGAGCGTGCCGTAGGTACGCAACGGCATTTTTTGTGGCGTACCTACGGCACGCTATTCTTCTCGGGACATATTTCTACCAATCTGTTGTCCTTAACGGGACAATTTCCGCTTACGGGGCGCGGCATAAAACACGTAGGGGCGAAAATCTTTCGCACTATACTTTTGAGAATTGCCAATTTCGCGATTCTACAATATCTCCTTCAACTCCAGCAGATTGTGAATCTCATAGGTTACTGGTCCTTCGGCTGGTTTGTTGCGCAGATTGACGTAAACCTGGTCGATTCCTGCCTGGCGTGCGCCAACAATGTCGGTGGGCCATTCGTCGCCAATCATCAGGCTCTCGCGCTTGCGGGCGTTCACATACTTCACCGCATAGTCGAACGCCAGTTTGTGCGGCTTTTTGTAACCCATCTCGTCCGAAGTGAAAACCTTCTCGAAATAAGGCGCAAGCCCAGATTCGGTGGTTTTAATATGTTGAATTTCAACAAATCCGTTGGTTAGCAGATAAAGATGGTAGCCTTTGGCTTTCAGATAGTCGAGCACCTCGATGGCATGGGGCACAACGCGTGTCTGATGCGGCGACATTTCAATATACCTTTCGCCAAAAGTCTCAGCCACAGCCTTATCGGTTATGCCGAAATGAACTAGTGCATCGTGGAAACGCTTCCAACGCAGTTGCTCTTTGGTGATTTTGCCCAAGCCGTAATCAACCCAAAGAATATCGTTGTAATGGTGGTACAAATCAAGGAATTCCTGCTCGTGCGGAACAAGGTCGGGAAGCATCTGCCGCAACAAGTGGCGAAGTGTGAACTCTGAGTTGGCGGCAAAATTCCAAAGAGTGCCGTCCAAATCGAAATAGAGCCACTTATAGCGCATATAACCGCAGGCTATTTCTTCAGTTTTACAACTGCCTTCAGATTCTCGATTTTCTTACCCGGACCATTTGGCACGCTGATTTTCATCGAGAATGGTTCAATGGTGTTTCCTTCGATTTCAAGCACATAATCACCTGGCAGAAGTGCCACATTTACACTGCTTGTGGCCGGATTGTAGTTGTATGTTCCGAAAAGTGTTTTGCTTTTTGTGAAAACCGACACTTTCAAATCTGTCTCTGTCTCAGCAAAATCCACTTTCGTGTCGCCCTGAGCAATCTGAAGTTTGACAATGTAGAGTTTCACCATCGGATCCTTATCATTGAACACCACACGGTAGATGTCGGCGTAGCCATATGAATCAGGCTTGATGGCCGACACATATGCGTAGTTGCCGTCATTGGTGTAACTGATGGTAAAGTTGTCGTATACATCGTTAAGCGGATACCCGATATTTTTGGGTTCGCCCACTTTTAAGGTTTTCAGATCAATACTGCTGACAAAAACATCGTAACCGCCCATCGATTTCGTGCCGTTGCTGCAGAAATAGAGTTTCTTACCATCAGCTGAAAGCATTGGGTACATCTCATCGTATTTGGTGTTAACCACATTTCCCAGACTTGTAGGCAAACTCCAATCACCATTCGGCAGACGAACAGTGTAGAAAAGGTCGAAACCGCCCTGGCCGCCGTGACCTTCGCTTGAAAAAATCAATGTATCACCCGTCGATGTTGAGTAGGCGGATTTTTCAATGCCTTTGGTATTCACACTTGCCGACAATGGCGTCTTACCTTTCAACCCACCGGCTTCGAATGTCGATATAAGCAAATCGCGGTCGATACCGTAAGCGTCCTGATAGAAATACATCTCAACGCCATTCAACGACAGTCCGGCCACCATTTCATCCTCAACAGTGTTGAAAGCTGTCGCCGCCTTATTCTTTTTGTAATCACCTGATTCAGAGTTTGAATAAAGCACGTCCCACATATATTCCTTCAGACTTGTGTCATACTTGCGGTTCGATGAGAAGAGCATTATTTCGTTGTCCGGGGTGAGCATTGGGGTGATGTCGTCCATATCGCTGTTGATGCCTTTGCCCAGATTAACAAATGTTACATCAAGCGGCGATTTGACCATCTTTTCCGCATTGTCGATATGGATTTTTAGCAAGTCTGCTTCAGCGTTTCCCTTCAACTTCGCCGACGCCTTAGTCAACGTCTCGCGGGCCTTATCGAATTTATAATTAAAGAAATAGGCCTTTGCTAAAGCTAAAAGGTAATCGGCTTCCTGGCCATATTTGCTTTCGGCTTTGAGCAGATGCGGCAATGCCTTGTCGGGTGCCGCGTATGTTTTTGTGCGGCAAATGCCGATGCTGTAGTTAATATCAACATTACCAGTATCTTTCTTATATGCGTTCAGAAACATCTTCAGCGCCACCTGATAGTTCTCAATCTTGAACTGATAGTTGGCTTCCCGCACATCTTGCGATATGGCCACAACTGGCAAAAGCAAGACAATAATGGTAATTATTGATAATCTTCTCATTACGCGACTATTTTATTGGTTTCAGATATATATTTTTCTCAATATAATCATCGTCGGAATCTTTAACGCTGAGTTTCTCTTTGGTGCCCGACGGCTGGCCTTCGAATTTCACTTCCAACGTGTATTCGCCAACGTACAAAGCGGCATAGAACATACCTTCATCAACGTCTATCTGTCTGATAATGTTGCCATTTTTATCATACACCCATGCGTAAGCCTTTGGCATCTGCTCATTGTGCGGCTGTGCCGAATTCTTGTCTTCGCCAACACGAACAGTGTAACCGAAAGTTTTCGGCTGAATATTCTCATCACCAAAATCAACACGGTAGATGTCGAGATTGCCGACACCTTCCTTGCGTTTGGCGGCAACGTATGCCGTGCCGTCATTTGCGAATGTGATTTTTGTGTCGTCGAGCGGGGTGTTCAGCGGGAAACGCATGTTTGTTGGCTTGAACCAGTTACCTGCAGATTCGTTGAACGATGTGCTGAAAATATCGTATCCACCGATACCATCGTGGCCTTTCGAAGCGAAATAAAGCGTGTGTCCGTCAGGACTCAAAGTCGGATAGTTCTCGTCATATTCAGTATTGATGCTCGTGCCCATATTTTCTGATGGTCCCCATTTGCCGTCAGGACCGCGGTGCGCCACATACAAATCGAGTCCGCCGCGTCCGCCTGGACGGTTGCTGGCAAAATAAATCGTGTTGCCATCGGCAGTAAAGCATGCACCCATCTCAATATCATCAGTGTTCATGTCTGCCGGCAAATCGGATGCCTGAGCCTTGGTGAATTTAACGCCTTTGCGGGTATACATCTTGATGTCATGAGTGGCATAGTCGCCATTGGCGTAAACCAGCATTTTGTTTCCGTCGGGCACAATGCCGACAACATTCTCGTCATCATAACTGCTTATAGGAATCTGAACCGCAGGCTGCCACGAACCTTTTTTGTTTTCACTGTATTGTCCGCTATAGATATATGCTTCATATTCTTTTATATAGTTACGGTTGCTCGAGAAATAGAGCAGATTGTTGTCTGGGGTAACAACCGGACATATATCATCGAATTCGGAATTTATAGTCGTATCCAAACGTGTGAAATTCACGTTGATAGGGTTGTTGATCAGCTGTTTGGTATACTCGCACATCTGAATCATGCGGTCCGACTCAAACAGGTCGGTCTCATCGACGCCCACCAACTTGTAGTCATAAAACGCCTCAATGGCTTCCGTAAAACGGTAGTTGTACATATAAGCCTTGCCAAGGAAGAATTTTGTGCGTATTGGATAGTTATTGAAGCTCACCACGTACTCAAGAAATGGTACGGCTTTTTCCTTGTCGATGTTGGTTTCAGTGTAGCATACACCAATGCGGTAGTTCAATTCGATGTTTTCCCTATCGTACTTGTAAAGAATAAGATAGTTTTGAAGGGCATATTCATAATCGCCTTTCTTAAACGCATTTTCAGCGTATTTCTTTATCAGGATAATATCGTCATCCTGCGCTTTTGCCGAGACAGCAAGCGCCAGAACCATTACAATGTTTAAGAACAATTTTTTCGACAACATAAGTATGTTTATTTTCGTTATTCTGCAGATTGAACCGCAAATATAAGAATATTATGCAACTACCGCATTTATAAAATCTGCAATGTGGCGTGCTTTATCGGTACTTGTTGGGGCTTTGCCGAAAAAATCATGCCAGCGATTCATATTCGGCGCCGCCAAGCTGCATTGTGCTGCGTGAAAAATCCCGTCCTGTAATCGATTTAAGCAAATTTTCCATGGCGTCAACACTACCCGATGACAAAAAAACATCGGTTCCCCGATGGTCGACGCCGTTTTGAATCCGTGCATCGGCCAGAACATCGCTGACACGTCTTGCCACAGCTGGTGCTGGATCAATCACCGCCACTTCTGGGCCAACCATCCGCTCGATTTGCGGTTTGAAAAACGGATAGTGAGTGCAGCCCAGCACAATCTGGTCAACACCATGCTCAAGCATCGGGGTAATGTATTTTGCAAGCAGTGGATGCGCTTGTGGCCCTTCGTACTCGTTTGCTTCAACCAATTCAACCAGTCCGTCGCCAATTTGCACCATCACGTCTATGTCGCGGGCATATTTCCGGCTTGTCTCTTTATAAAGCCGCCCATCGAAAGTGCCTTTTGTTGCCAACACACCCACCCTGCCGGTGCGTGTGTTCAGTGCCGCTTGCTTGATAGCCGGTTCCATACCAACAAAAGGTATGGAATACGTCTGGCGCAGTTCGTCGATGGCAGCCGCAGTGGCTGTGTTACAAGCCACAACCACCAACTTGCAGCCAGCAGTCAGCATACCGTCGACAATGTTTTTAGCCAACACAACAATCTCATCAGCCGATTTGTGGCCATAAGGACAGTTTCGGCTGTCAGCAAAATATATCACATCCTCTGCCGGAAGTTGCCGGCGCACTTCGCGCCACACCGTCAAACCGCCCAACCCGGAATCGAATATACCTATCGGACTGCTGTTCATAGCATTGGCCTAAAAAACAATATCCAACAGTTGCCCGTTGGATATTGCCATTTGTTAAACACTTTAAAAATTATTTGATGCCAAGTTTTTTAAGAACCAATGGCAACATATCAACGCTTTGATCAGAGTGGTAGAGAATGGCACCCATGCTCATATCGAACACATAGGTGAAGTTGTTCTCTGCTGCGACATCGTCGATAGCCTTCTTGGCCTTGTCGATGATTGGCTGAAGCAGTTCGCCTTCTTTGTTGCTCAAATCTTTCTGTGCAGTCTGTTGGAAAGTTTGAAAACGCTGCTGAATATCAGTCAGTTCACGTTCTTTAGCCTCAAGCAGAACCTGTGGCAGTGAGTCGCGCTGCTCAAGATATTGCTGATATTTGTTCTCAAACTCAGTCTGCATTGCGGCCATCTGATCCTCAAGTTGTTTCGCGTATTTCTCAAGTTGAACACGAGCCTGTTCTCTCTCTGGCATTTGTTGTAGCAACTGACCAGAATCTATATGGCCGAACTTGAAGTTTTGCGCGTTTGAAACTGTTGCAAAAGACGACATAAATGCCACTGCAACAACAATTAAAATCTTTTTCATCATTCTTTCTTTTAGTTATTGATAATCGCAAATATAGAAATTTTGTTTAGAGTTGCCACTCTCAATTAAAATTATGCACAATAATCAGTTCTTGTAGCCGAGTTTTTGCAGCACGTCGTCGCTCTTGTCGTATTTCGGGTCGGAATAGAGAAACGAAGCTCCGCCTGCGGCATCAAAAATAAAAGCGTAGTTACCCGACGATGCTATCTCCTTTATTGCGTTGAAGATATCGTCCTGAATTGGCTTGATGAGTTCTTGGCGTTTCTTGAACAAATCGCCATCAGTGCCAAAATACTTTTTTTGCAACTCCTTGGTCTGGCGTTCTTTCTGCACAATCTCATCCTCACGTTTCTGCATCATTTCATCAGTAAGCAGCACCTTCTCGGCCTGATACTCTTTATACATTTTTTCGATTTCGGCATATTTTGTCTCAATCTCCGCCTGCCAGTCTTTCGACATTATCTCCAACTGTTCCTGCGCCGACTCGTAGGCCGGAATGCTCTTCAGAATGTAATCGGTATCAACGTATGCGAATTTCTGCGCAAAGGCCGATGTGGCGACAAATGCCAACATTCCAACAAAAAGTGCTTTTTTCATAATCGTATGATTTAAATTAAACATAGAATTAGAACGCTTGTCCGATAGTGAACGCAAACTGACTGCCGTTCGAGCCCGGGTTGCGCGGATTGCGGTCGAAACCGTAGCCCCAGTCGAGACCGAGCAGACCGAGCATTGGCAGATAGAACCTCACTCCCACACCCGCCGACCGGTACAGACTGTATGGGTTGTAGTCTCTCAACTCATACCATGAGTTTCCGGCATCGAAAAATGCTGACGCCCAAATGGTTGACGACTCTTTCATAACCAATGGGTAACGCAACTCAACCGACAGCTTCTGATAGATATTACCTTGCGGATAGGCTGTCAGCGAGCCGTTTCCGTTGACACCATTATCATAACCACGAAGCGGGATCACATCGTAACCATAATAGTAGTTGCCGCCCTGCATGCCGTCGCCACCCAACTGGAACGATTCAAACGGTGAGTATCCCCAGCGATAGCTGTAATAACCCAGCAAACCGAATTCGAAGTTGGTTCGCAACACCAGATTCTGGTATATGGCATTGAACCAATCGGCCTTAAATTTCCACTTATGGAATTCAATAAGTCTGTACTTGCGACGGGCTTCTTCCTCACGAATAGTAGTAGCATTATTGTCAAGCGCCTTTCTCTCATTGTGGTTCAATTTCCAATACTCCCTGTCACGAATTAGCGAATAAGGCGGTGTAACCTGTATCGAAAGAGAGATATTAGCGCCATGCCGTGGATATAGCGGCTGATCAAGCGAGTTGCGGCCTATGACTGTCGTAAAACTAAGGTTGTTGGATATGCCTGTCGAGAATTCACTCAAAATGGCATAATTCTGGATGTTATACCGCTGGTAACTAATCTCGTTATACAGCGTGAAATAGTTATCAGGCCACGACAGTCGGCGTCCCAAGCCAACTGATGCTCCTGTAATCTTCATATACTGCGAAATGTTCGACTTGTAAACGTTGCCGCTCGAACGCACCGTGTGGTAGAACGACACTGTGAACGAGTTCGGCTTGCGGCCGCCAAGCCACGGCTCGGTAAACGAGAAACTCAGCGAACGGTAATGCTTGCCACTTGTCTGCGCATGGATTGACAGACGCTGGCCGTCGCCCGACGGAAGCGGCTTGTACGAGTCGAGATTAGTTACATTTCTCAGCGAGAAATTGGTGAACGACAAGCCTAATGTTCCTATCACCATTCCGCCACCCCAGCCGCCAGACAACTCAATCTGGTCAGATGCGCGCTCAACCACAATGTATTCCAAATCAACGGTACCATCGGCTTGGTTGGGGGTTGGCTTCACATCGAACTTCTCAGGGTCAAAATAGCCAAGAGTTCCCAACTCACGTATTGTACGCATTATGTCCGACTTGCTGTAAAGGTCGCCCGGGTGAGTCCAAATCTCACGACGGATAACATGCTCGTTTGTGCGGTCGTTGCCATGAATTGTTACCCGGTTGATGCGGGCCTGCTTACCTTCATAGATTCTGATTTGCAAATCGATGGAATCGTTATCCACATTCACTTCAACCGGAATGGCCTGGAAAAACAGGTAGCCACGGTCGACGTAAAGCGATGCCACAGCGTCGTCGGCCATCATAAGACGCTTGTCGAGTTCCGCCTGGTCAAACACGTCACCTTTCTTAATGTCCAACTGCTGATTGAGTATCTCGGCCGGATATTTTGTATTGCCAACCCACTCAATGTTGCGGAAGAAATATTGGGTTCCTTCATCCAAATGAATGTCGATGTTGAACATATTGTCTTCGTTGCGATAAACCGTGTCTGACACTATCCGGGCATCACGATAGCCGCGAGCATTATATTTCTCAATTATTTTCTTTTTGTCTTCTTCATACTTTGACTCGATGTATTTCGACGATTTGAAAATATTGTACCACGTCTTTTGTTTGGTACCTTTCATTGCTCTGCGCACCTTGCCGTCAGAAAACACTTCGTTACCTTCAATATTGATTCTCTTAATCTTAACCTTGCTGTTCTTCTTGACATTGAAATGCAGAATGACGGTATTGGCCATCATTGTGTCTTCTTCCTGCTTCACGTTGATTTTCACATCGTGGAATCCCTTTTTAACATAAAAGTCTCTGATTTTCTTGCGTGCAGAACTGATCATATCATCAGTTATCTGGATACCACGCACCAGTTTCACTTCGTCTTTCAAGTCATCGGCCTGTGATTTCGATATGCCCGAGAACTCAACCCGCGACAATCGCGGACGCTCTTTCAGATACAGATTAAGGTATATCTTGTCGTCGGTGATATTGGTGACCGTAATCTGCACATCGCCGAACAAGCCGTGTTTCCAAAGTTTGTTGAGTGATTTTGTGATGGCGTCACCGGGCACTTCAATCTTCTGCCCCACCTGCAATCCCGACAGATTCACGAGTGTTGTCTGATTCAAATATTTGACGCCGGAAACGGTGATTCCGCCAATCTCGTATTCTTTGGGTTTCGAATAATCTATTTTAATATTGCTGCCGTTTTCTGTTTGAGCCAACGCCGCCACAGCGTTCAGCATCAATAAAACCGCAACTATAATTTTTCTCATCATCTGCTCAAAATTTCAAATGCTTCAGCCAATCTGTTCACTGGTCAGGCCGAACCTGCGTTCACGATGCTGGTAGTCAACAATCGCCTTGTATAATTCTTCCTTGTCGAAATCAGGCCAGAATGTCGGCGTGAAATACAACTCGGAATAGGCCAGCTGCCACAGCATGAAGTTGCTGATTCTGTACTCACCGCTTGTTCTGATGAGCAAATCAGGGTCGGGCATTCCGCCAGTGTACAGGTTGCGGCTCACCACGCTGTCATCGATGCTGTCAGCGGCAATCGCCCCCGATTCAACTTCACGAGCAATCTTCCGCACCGCATCAACCAACTCAACCTTTGAGCTGTAACTCAGCGCCAGAGTCAGAGTCAGGCCGGTGTTGCCCTTGGTTCTGCCGATGGCATCCATAAGGTTTGTGCGGACCTTCTCTGGCAGGTCAGTGAGCCTTCCTATTGCATTTAAACGAATATTGTTCTTGATTAGTGTATCGGTTTCCGTATTTATTGCCGAAACAAGCAAATCCATCAGCCCCATGACTTCCATCTTCGGACGGTTCCAATTCTCAGTTGAAAATGCGTACAAGGTGAGATAGTCCACACCAAGCTCGGCGCAGCCTTCACACACTTCGCGCACTGCCTTCATGGCGCTTTTGTGCCCGAAAATACGTGCGTTGCCATGCTGCTTCGCCCACCTGCCGTTGCCGTCCATTATAATGGCAATGTGCTTTGGCAAACGCTCTTTTATGATACTATCTTTAAGTGACATTCCTGCTTAATTTCCGCGCAAATTTAGTCAAACGTCGGACATTTCTGCGGATATTCGAATTTATATGCCAAATAAATTGAGAAGTACGACAACCAGTCGTTATTGCTTGAAACATAGCGTTGTTTCATCTTGTTTATTTCTGATGGCCGCGGCGACATGAAGTCGATATTGTCCGAAAAAGTTTTAATCATCAGAAAATCGGCGCCATACACAAACCTGCGATATGAGTTGAATTTTACGCCAAATCCGAACGGAATGTCAACAATAACCTTGTCCATCTTGGCATCGTCAGGGAAGAATCCAACGCCCATTCCACCTTGCAGATAAGTGGCGAACGGCGTGTCTTTTTTCCCGAAAACAAAGGGCAGAAAGTTGAACTCGCCCAAAATGCTGAAATGTCCCAAATAGCGTTTGAACGAGCAGTCGCGTTCTTTTTGATATTCACTTTTGTATTTTGAGTCAGATGCTGTTATCTGTCCAAACGAGAGTAAGGCTTTCGCTGAATATCTGACATTGATGTTATGCCTGTAGAATGCTCCAACGGCCGGACGCGTTCCTTTAAACGGCACCTTGTTGATGTCGCCCAGATAAAATCCGCCGCCCAATTGGATACCTACATCGGCATTCGGAAACTCTTGTGCGCGAATGGTAGTCGCACCCATGAGCATAAGCAGCGCCAAACCGAGCAATCGGATGCGAATCTGCATTGTTTATCTTCTAATTGTTTTGAAGTTAGGCATGTGGTTCTTCTTCTCGCGCATCTTAAAGGCGATATTCACTGCCACAAACTGGTATTGGTCAATCCACTTGCCAAATTTACCACCTTTGTACAAATCACCCATTGGTGTTGCATCTGACATTTCTTTTCCACCAACAGCACCATCGACATTGTCACCAATGACTTCACGTATACCAAACTCGAAGCCTACATATAGATTTCGATCAAGTCTGACTTTTGTGCCCACACCCAACATCACCACAGGCGCCATGCTGAAATATTGCTCTGTGAAACGTTCGCGTCCCTTTTCATCATTACAATAGAAATTACCGTAACTTAAATATCCGCCTAAACCGGCGAACAGATACGACGGCATTGTGAAGTTCTTGAGTTTGGTCTCACCCAACTTGCGGTAAACGTTACGTCGTTCGTTCTCTTTAATGAACATGAACTCATAGCGCAAGCCCAACTCTGCAAAACCGGTTTTAAATGCTATTCCCTGGCGATAATAATATTTAGCACGTTTTTCGATTGTCTCGCGTGCGCTCATATAGCCTAAGTTTGTACTAAAACTTGCAGAGTGGCGGCCTTTAAAATTGTATTTCAGAATTGCGTCAGTCAAATAGCCGGTTGTTCGAAAAGGCAAAATCCACATCTGCTTATCCGGATCGTTCGGTGAGCACACATCGCCCATAAAATTGGTTAAACCAACACCCATGTGGAACTCATAAGGACGTCGGCTCCATCGCTGCGCCGATGCGCTTATGCAGCATAACAACAATGCTGACACAACCACCGACCTACACATTATTCTAGTTCTCATAATGGCTATCCGTTAAAATTTAGGCAATCCGTTCCGACCTGTTTTAAGTTTATAGCATGCCGTAACAACCGTAAACATGTAAAAGTCGTTGTATTTCGACTCGCCGCGCTGCTCGCCTGGTGCGTATCTCACGTTTGGCAGCGGGTCATGTTCATCATCGGTTTTTATGCTACGGTCGGCCATACGTGCCGCTTGTGGATTCTTGCTGGCCAACCATTTATTGTCAACATACGATTTGCTCACGTCGTCAAGGTAGTCGGTGGTGGTGTAACGCGGTGCAAACTCAAGACCTATGCTGAGCTCACGCGAAAGCGCATATTTGAAACCAACACCGAACGGGAAAGCCATTGCAATACGTTTGTATTTTTTGCGGCCTTCCATCAGGCCCTGACCTTCGGTTCCCAGTTTCTGCAGTGCAACCCATTTGCCTGTGCCGTCTTCGCCATCATCTTTCGCTTTTGGGTTGTAATAGAACGCAGAAACACCGGCGAACACATATGTATTAATGTCGAGCAGACTGCGCCATGTGAATTTCCTACGGCGGCGCGACCTGTAATTGATAGGTTCCGGAATTATTGAATATTCTATCAAAGCAGCGACTTCCCACAAATTAGTACGGAAACTCAGATTGCGGTCGCGGCGGTACATTTCGTCAGTTTTGGCATCGCTACCCGACAGCCACGCATAAGAAATCGTACCCTTCACTGCAAGCGGATTAAGCAGTTTGTAACGCATACCGGCCTGAGCCATAACGCGTTGCGAAGTGAAATCGTAATCAGACAAGAAGTGTCCGTTTCCACCGTTTTTTCCACCTAATTCGCCGACAAACGTTGACAAACCCAGTCCACCAAACACTTCGTATCTTGTTCGTTTCCACCGTGTTGCTTGAGCGTCAGCATAGTCGACAGCAATAAGCAGCAACGAGAACATCAATAATATATGGCGTTTCATACAGTCAATAATGCTTTTACAAGACGCCAAAAGTAAAAATTATTTTCTTACTCACTTGCATCACATTTATTTTTTACGGCAACTGCATTGTTATATTGATAAAGGAACGTCAACATGACTAATCATAGTTGGTTGTCCAAATCAAAAGCGGGCATTTTTGCAACAATATTGCCTGATGAGTATAGACAATATGTCTATCGAAAAAAATGCCGCAAAAAAAAACAGAAATTCACCATTTCACACTAACACAATTTACTAATTTCAAGCAAGTTAACCGCAATTAAAAATCAAACTGCGATAAAAACGCACTTATGGCATATTTTTTGAATAACGGTGCGCGAAAAAAACTATTTTTGCACGGTTGTTTTTAAAATATGTTAAATTAACCAAAGAATTGGTTTTTAGCATTTTACGATTTAATAACAACGTAAGTTTTTTGATTACAGAGTTAAAAAATAGCGATAAATGGAAATTTCAGTATGGACATTATTGGTGGTGGGGCTCGGAACGGTGTTCTGCGCGCTTCTATTAATAATAGGTATGGGAAACCTGCTCATCAGCGTGGTTAACCGATTC
>JAEEGL016167060.1_pt1 | contig 12908 bp, 13 predicted proteins | sample 9134231 | NCBI WGS metagenome assembly JAEEGL01 (sample SAMN16246548, study PRJNA631951) | gut metagenome | biome: gut microbiome; feature: rumen; material: fiber-attached | host: Bos | place: Iran: Karaj | collected 2018-10 | reverse complement strand
TTTATTCTATCTGCAATATCATGTCCTGTAGATGGTAAACAAATTAGATTTCCAATTTCACTGTTATTTAAGAATTCAATAAATTCATCATAATTAATTCCTCTATCCATCCCACCTATAATTAATGTATTAACATTACTTATTGCTTGAACAGAATTCATTGCTGAAGCTGGTACTGTTGCAATTGAATCATTATAATAAGTTACATCATCATATGTTCCAACTAATTCCATTCTATGTGGTAAAGGATTAAACTCATTTATTGTTTTTACTGTTTTACGTAAATCTAGTCCTAATATTTCGCTTACTGCTATAACAAACATTATATTGTTTATATTATGATTTCCTAATAGTTTTCTTTCATCATTTGAATTATATAATCTGATTCCTTCATTATTTTCAATGAATCCATCTTTAAATACGTATTTGTTTGATATCTTTGTATTACTATTGCTATCACTATTGTTGCTGTTATTATCATTATATGATTTATTTTCAAAGCTTATTGGATATATATTGTTAAATGCATCTCCCATTTCATCTCTGTGCTTCTCTACAACTTTTCTTACTTCTTCATTATCTATATTATAAATGAAATAATCATCTTTAGTTTTATGAGTGAATATATTGGCCTTAGCTTCAATATATTCATTTATAGATTTATAATGATCTAAGTGTTCTTCATATAGATTTAGTAAAATTGAGATATTAGGAGATTTCTTTGCATATTCTAACTGATGTGATGAAATCTCTAAAACAATAATCATATCTTTTTTAATAACATCTGCAAAATCAAATATTGGAATACCGATATTTCCCAATAACAAAGTATCTTTTCCTTGATCTTTTATTACTTCATATATTAATGAACTTGTTGTGCTTTTTCCTTTTGTTCCTGTTATCCCAACTGTAAATACATCAAAACATTCTAAGAATAATTCTAATTGTGAAGTAATCTTATTTTTAAAACTGCTTATATCTATGTCTTTTAATGCTATTCCTGGTGATTTAATAATTAAATCATAATTATTAAGATCATCTAGATATTTCTCACCACTTATAAACTTAGCATTAGTATCATCTGTTAGCATTTCATATTTCTCATAAAAGTTTTCTTCTTTATCTGCTATATATAATAATTGTTCTTTTAAATGCTTTCTTATTAGTTTATAAGTTGATTGACCTTCTGTTCCAAATCCTAATATTAATATTTTTTTATCTTTTAAATAATCAATTAATTTATTAATCATAGATAGCTCCCTTTAGTATTTTTTCTAATTCTTCTGATAAATTATTTTCTTCATTATATCTTTTTAATAGTTCTTCTGATATGTCTTCTATTTCATAATTATCTTTATAATATTGTAGCAAATAAGGTAATGGCTGATTCTTTGCTTCTAGGTTTTTAATAGTTTTACTTACAGCACAATTAACCTCTTCATATGTTCCTACACACTCAAATGGTTTTGTTTTTCCTTTTCCTATTAGCTCTATAAAGGTTTCTTTTAATTCTTCATCTTCAAACATATCTGTTTCAAAGATATCTACTATTTTGTCTTTATATAAGAAAGTACTAAGCATTGTATAAGCAAATAAGCACTTAGGACATTTACAGCACCACTTCCATACTTCACCTTTACTTCCAACATTACAACTTTTAAACACTTTATGATATTTTTCATATTTAGAAAACAACATTGCTATTTGTAATTCATTTAATGGTCTTAAGAAACTAAAGTATTTAATAGGTAATTTAAGATATTTCTCTGAGTATTCTTTAAAATCATTTTCAAATTCATAACTCTTTGAATATTGGTGATTGATTTTTTCTCCATCAACATTTGACTCGTTAGCACTTGATTCATTTGATAATGCTATATACTTTCTTCCGGTTAAAAATGCTGTAAAATATGATACAAATGCAAGTAATGATGAAAATGGAGTATGACCATTTATGAATCCTTCTGCATTTAGTTCTATTAATCCCTTATCAATTGTTCTTTTTACTTCTATAATTCTTTCATTTGGTATTCCTGCTAGTCTTGCACATTCCAAAGTTACTGGTTTAGGATTAATTATTAAGGCCATATTATTTCCCATTTGGTTTAAAAGTTCTAATGTAACATTTGAATCTTTTCCTCCACCTATTGGAATTATATAATCCTTGAATTCTTCAGAATAGTTATCTATATTTTGATTAAACTCTTTTTCTCCTTCACATGTAATGTTCATAAACTCTTCTATTGTAGTTTTTATATTATTTGTAAAGAATAATTCTCCTAGTCCATAAAAGTATAATTTTTTAAACCATGAAATTTGTTCTTCATTTATCTTTCCACATTTAATTATTACATTTGGAGAACAAGTACATTTCCAATAACTTATTAATTCTATTAAACCAATATGAAATACTAAATTTTCTACAACTTCTCTATTAGATTCAATATCATTTTTTATTAAATTTTTCTTTACGATTTTTAGGGTTGGTTTAAATTCTTTTAAATCAGGTATTATAAATTTATATTCTATATTTATAAACTCTTGATCTTCTGAAACACTATAACTATCATAAATAAAATCTTTATACTGTTCTCTTAGTTCTAAAAATCTATTCATATTGTTTATCATAAATTCCTCCATATAATTATTATATTCCTATCTTATATGTTATATCTTATTTTTAATTATTTGTAAATATTAAAGTTTTAAGTTCTTATTATATAATCATATAATAAACAAGAATAATTATAATAAACAAAAAGAGTGGTTTCCCACTCTTATCTTACATCATTATCGTCTCTTACATCTTTTTTTGTTGCTGTTGTTTTACCTGTTGGTTTTTGAGCTGTTGGTGTTTCTTGAACTCTATATCTATCACCAAATTGTGCTCTTCTTTTTTCCGCTTCTTCTCTTCTTTTTGCTTCTGCTCTTTGTTGTTCATTTCTTATTGATGTAGGTGTTGGCTCAACTTCAAAGCCTCCTCTTTTTGTCTGACCTTTAAAAGAACTTGTTAATCCTGATGAAAACTTTTTCCCATATTTATCAGTTTTATTTCTTCTATTTTTTCTTGCCATCTAATTTCACCCTACCTTTTTTATATTATCTTACTTCATTACCTGGCTTTGTTTGGTCAGCAATATGAATTTTATCTTTTATTCTTTTAACTTGTGAAGGATATCTTGAATCTGTCATTCCATTCTCATCTAATTCCTTGCTTAAACCATAATCTAAACCTAAGAATTCATCATATGTTGCTTTTAATCCAAGTTTTCTTTTTTTCTTTGCTGCTCTTAAATCTTTTAATTTTTTATCTAAAGCTATGGTATTTTCTCCTTTAGCTTTTGCAGCTTCAATTTCCTCTTCTAACTCTGCAATTTTTTCTGCAAATTTTTTATCAATTCTTTTACTTGCTTCACCAATTGGTATTGAATACATTACAAAAAATACTGTTTTCCCTGCTTGTTTAATAAGTTCATATAATCTTTTTCTGAATTCTTCTTTAAATGTATTTATATCAATTACGATAGGACCATCTGCATCTTCAATAATTTTTTCTATTATTGCAAAAAATTCTTCTTTTATTTCTTGTTTTTGACGTTTGGTTTTAACGTCTCCTTTTTTTCTTTTTCCATCATCTTTTTCTGCTGGTTCATTTTCTCTTTGATACATCATTTCATTGAAAGAATAAACACTATCTTCTCCAAATAGTTCTTTCATTTTTTCTGTTTTACCATTACTTGCAGGTCCCATTGCTATAATTACAGCATCTTTAGGGTATTGTCTCATTAAGTCTGTTTGAGTTGTTCTTTGTGTTGTTGGTACTGCTAAACTTTCTCTAAAGCTTTGACCTCTGCTTTCAACTTTTTTTGATTCTACATGTGTACCTTCAAGTCCAGCTCTCCAATCTTCTCTTTGAATTCCTAATTGTGCAGCTAAATCATCTATCTCTTTTCTTCTTTGTGAATCACTTGTTCCTCTTGCTCTTCTATCATATCCTGAATTGTTATTACTTCTTGGCATTTCATACACCTCATTTTTTCAAAATTATGTATACTATTTTATCACGGTTTTTATTTTATGTCAACGATTATTATTATTAAAAAAGAACAGTATAATCGGCTGTTCTTTCTAATATATTCTTCCTTTTTTTAATTATTTATCATATTCATACCATAAGCCTTGTGTTTTAAGAGATGATATTATATTTTGATGTTCTTGGTATGTTGATGAGAAATATACTTTTCCATTTTTATCAGCAACAAAGAATAAGTAATTTGAATCCACTGGGTTCAATGCTGCTTCTATTGATAATTTGCTAACTGATGATATTGGTCCTATTGGAAGTTTTCCACTCATATTTGGTCCTCTAGTATTATATGGATTATATGTATTTAATTCATTATATGATAAATCTCTTTCTCCCATATCTACTTGCCAAGCATAATAAGTTGTAACATCACTTCCTAGTGACATGTTTTGTGCTAATCTATTATAGAATACTGCTGCAATGCCTGCTCTATCCCCATCATGTACTGATTCTAATTCGACTATTGATGCCATTGTAAGTATTTGATGTACTGTCATATTACCGTTTTGAATTTCAGTTTTATATTCCTCTAAAATATCATTCATTCTATTTAACATCATTGAGAAAATATCTTCTACTGGAATATCTCCATTTTTAAATATATAAGTATCTGGATAGAAATAACCTTCTAATGGATAATAAATATCAGCATTTTTTATTTCATCTGTAATAAACCAATATTTTTCTATCATTTTATCTATATACTCTTCATCTTTTAATAAAGCATATACTTCTTCTTCTGTATGGTTTGTTTTTTCAGCTATTTTTGTTGCTAACCATTTAATATTTTTTCCTTCAACAAAAGTAAATCTTACTTCGTCTCCTTTATATACATTACCTTCTTTTAAGTCAGTTGTAATTTTTTCAAAACTCATACTTGGTGTAAAGCAGTATTTTCCAGCAATAATACTGTTTACATTATTCTGTTTTGAATATATTTTAAAAGCAAATGCACTTTTAATAATTCCTTTTTCTTCTAGCAATTGTCCAACACTTGCTGATGTAGCGCCTTCACCTATTTCTATAATGATTTGATTATCATTTCCCTTTGTTCCAGATATTGCATTGTTGTACCATACAAATGCTCCTATTACTCCTCCTGCTACTAGTAGTATGAATATTATTAAAAATGTTAGTATAACTTTTTTCATATTTTTTCTCCTATGTTTAAATTTATTAATTTTATATCATAAAATCTTTTTTTATGGAATATGTTTTTGATAAAAACATTATTTTAAAAATTTACATAAATTTGTAAAAATCTCTTTAAAATGTAGGAAATATGTGGTATAATAGTCTTGTATGGAATTGAAGGAGGAATTTTAATTATGTGGAAAATTTGGATTTTAGTTTCTGGACTTTTTGTTATATTTGAAATGATGACTGTAGGATTCTTAGTATTTTGGTTTGCAGTTGGAGCAATTGTAGCAATGATAGTAAGTTTCATTACAGACAACATTATAATCCAAACAGCATTCTTCCTCGTATCTTCAACACTGCTTATTCTATTTACTAGACCATTAGTAGATAAATTCGTTAAAAAGGATTTCATTCCTACTAATGCTGATTCTATTATAGGAAGAAAAGCAATTGTTACTAAAGAGATAAATGCTGATAATGCTATAGGTCAAATAAAAATTGGCGGTGAAACATGGTCAGCAAAGAGTAAAGAAGGAAATACTTATGAAAAAGGTTCTGAAGTTGAAGTAGTTTCAATTGATGGTGTTAAAGCCATCATAAAATAGATAGCATAAATTTAAATTAGGAGGTTTTTATTATGCCATTTTTAATTATTTTGTTTGTAATCATACTTATAATTGCTGCTTATTCAATTAAAGTAGTAAAACAATCTGAAGTGTACATTATAGAAAGACTTGGTAAATTCAGTAAAATTGCTGAAGCTGGTCTTACAATAATAGTTCCATTTTTAGATCAAGTTCGTTCTGTTGTAAGTTTAAAACAACAAACAATGGATATCCCACCACAAGGAGTTATCACAAAGGATAACGTTACTATCACAATAGACACTGTTGTGTTCTATAAGATTACAGATCCAGCAAAAGCGGTTTATGAAATTCAATCTTTGAAAAAAGGTATTGAATACTTAGCTATCACAACTATCCGTGATATTGTTGGTAAGATGGACTTAGATGAAACATTCAGTTCAAGAGATGCAATCAATGATAGATTAAGAGTAATCCTTGATGAAGCAACTGATCAATGGGGATGTAAAATAGACAGAGTTGAAATTAAAGATATTACACCACCAGCTGATATCCGTGATGCCATGGAAAAACAAATGAACGCAGAAAGAAATAAAAGAGCTCTTATCCTTCAAGCTGAAGGTGAAAAGCAATCTGCTATCACTATTGCTGAAGGTCAAAAAGAAGCTGCTATATTACAAGCTGAAGCTGACAAAGAAACTAAAATCAGAATCGCTGCCGGTGAAGCTGCTGCAATTAAGCATGTAGCTGCTGCTAAAGCTCAAGAAATCGAAATGGTTTACAATGCAATCAAGAATTCAGACCCAGATGAAAAACTAGTTCAATTAAAATCTCTTGAAGCTCTTGAAAAAGTTGCTGAAGGTGATGCTAATAAAGTATTCATCCCATTCGATGCAACTGCAGCTCTAGGAAGTTTAGGTGCTTTAAAAGAAGCTGTTAAAGATGATAACAAAAAATCAAAAAAAGCTAAAGAATCTGACAGTGAAGATTAATAATTAAATTTAATGAGATAAAAAATAACCAATGTTTACATTGGTTATTTTTTATTTTTATTTCTCCTTTTTATTTTTTTCTTTTTTTCCTTTCTTTTTTTCTTTTCTTCTTCTCTATTTCTTCTTCTCTATTTTTTCTTCTCTTATTTTTTCTTCTCTTATTTCCTATCAAGAATTGTTTTAACTACTCCCTTTTCTAATAATGTTCCATATATATTATTCAGTATTATTAATAGAATTGGTCCAACAAACATTCCCATTACTCCTATTATTTTGAATCCTGTATACATTGCAATAAGAGTAAATATAGGATGTATTCCAATATGATTTCCTACTATTCTTGGTTCTAGCATTTGTCTTACAATAACTACAATTATATAAAGTATACTTAAAGCTATCGCGAGACTTGCATCATTGTTTACAAAAGAAATAATAATCCATGGTATCATTACTGTTCCTGTTCCCAAAATTGGCAGAGCATCTACAAAGCCAATGCCTATAGCTGCTAAAACAGGATATTCAATATTGTAATTAAGCATTTGTAATAAAACTAATCCTATTAACACTATAAAAAAAGCAATTAAAATAAGAATAACCTGTGCCTTTAGATATCCACCTAAAGTATGAACTATTTCGCTTAGATGCACACTTATTTCATTAACCCATTTACGAGGAAGATGGTGTTCCATTTGATCTATGATATATACTTTATCAGTTGTTAGAAAATATAATGATAATAAAGTTATACAAGCATATATAAGTATTGTTGGCATTGACGTTAATATGTTTAATACTTTCGTAAGTCCTTCTTTTATGGCATTTGACCCTCTTCCCAAGAACTCAACAAAAGTTTCTTCAACTGCAACCCTAACATTTTCTGAAACATTAATTTTGTTAAAATCTATTTTTCCTATTATACTCTCCCATTTATCATAAGCCTGTTCAACATATTGGTTAAGCCCTGCTAGTAATTCACTTGATTCTGCTATTATTCTTGTTATCCCCCATACAGAAAATCCTATAATTATTCCAAAGAAAACAATCAAAACAAGTATAGAACTTGTTTTTCTATTTAAATGCGTATTTTTAATAAGGAACTTTATAATTGGTTCTAACATTAGTGCTATAATCAAAGCAATTAAAAAAGGCATATAAAAAACTGAAAGTTTAATTGCTATATAAATTGCAATAATTGATAATACAAGAATCAAAATTCTTTTTAACACCTTTGCCCAATATGCTAGATTAATTACCATTTATCCTCCTCTTCTTCCTGTTCTTTCTTATTTAATATTATTGTTTAACAATTCTTTTATTAAAAGTATTTACAATGATTTATATTTTATACTAATACCAATCTTGATAATACTCTCTTGGCATAAATGGTGGATAGTTATCTCCTGGTCTAAATGGTGGTCTTGGTGGACGATTTCCACAGCAATTTGGATTTCCTAGTAGTTCTCTTAGAATTAAGATTTTTATTAATGACTTTAACGCTGGATTTGTCCTTTTTTGTCTATCTTCTTTTGATTCTATAACCATTGGTTTAGCATTAGGATTTCTTACATCTCCTTTTTTTAGTTCCGGTTCTTTTCTTACATCATCTTCAAAGAAATCTTCTGATTCTATATTAGAATATATTGTTTCTGTCATATCATCTACTAAGTCTTTTGTTATTGCTCTTGTATTATTACTACAAATCTTAATTACCATTGGATAAACTATCTTATATATCTCTGGATATAACTCTTCATTGTTTCTATTTATCATTTGATTATAATTATTATCTTGGAAGCTATATTGCCCTTTATAATAGTCAGGATAGCTCATATTTGCCATTTCATAACTATAAGTATTGTACATGTCTGGCATATAACTCCTAAAGTATTCATTTGAATTATAGTTAAAATTCTGATTTTGATTATACATATAAAAATCCTCCTTACTATTATATATAGTAAAGAGGATTTTAAAATATGCCTTTTTTATTTAAATCTACTATAAAAAACAATAAATAACAATCTTAACACTCTATATATTGCATAATATTTTATAACTGTCATATGATTTATTACCTTTCTTACAACTGATTAACTAATTCCTTAAATTTATTACCACGTTCTTCATAATTCTTAAACATATCAAAACTTGCACTTGCTGGTGAGAATAGAACTAATTGTCCAGTTTTTGCAATTTCTTTTGCTAATGCTACCGCATCTTCTAATGTATCAACTTTGTATATATCAACCATTTTGTTTCTTATCTTTGATTCATCTTCTATTGCTTTTATAATCTTGTCAGCTGTTTGCCCTAATGTTATAACAGCTTTTGTTTTATTTAGAATTGGTCTTCCTATTGGAGTATAATCTAAATTCTTATCATATCCTCCGCAAATTAGAATTATTTCTTCTTGGAAAGCATTTAATCCTGCTATTGTTCTTGTTGGTGATGTACCAATAGAATCATTGTACCATCTAACTCCATTTACTCTTCTTACTAATTCTAGTCTATGTGGTACTCCTTTAAAGTTTTTTACAGTTTCGATTGCAGACTCTAAATCAACAAGTGTTCTTGTTGCTAGTAGTGCCGCACATATATTTTCATAGTTATGCTCACCTTTAAGCATTGTTGTTCTAGTATTTAATACGTGTTTTCTTATTTTATCTTCACAAATTTTTATAACACCATCATCAACAATTAAACCATTATCTAATTTGTTTAATCTACTAAAGAATTCAACTCTTCCTTTGGCTTCAAGTCCAAATTCTCTTTCTATTTCATTGTCATAGTTAAGTATTAATATTCCATCTTCATTTTGATATTTATAAATATTTTTCTTAGCTTCAACATATTCTTCAAATGAGCTATGCTTATCTAGATGATTGGGAGTAATATTAGTAATAACGCTTATATCCGGACTAACTCCCATATTCATTAATTGAAAACTACTTAATTCTAGTACAACTACATCATCAGGTCTTATATTTTCAATTTTTGTAAGCATTGGTACCCCAATATTTCCACCTAAATAGCAACTATATCCTTTTTCTTTTAATATTTCATATATAAGTGAAGCTGTTGTTGTTTTACCATCACTTCCTGTTACACCTATTACTGTCCCAGGACACATCTTCATAAACATTTCTATTTCTGAGGTTATTATTGCTCCTCTTTTTGCTTCTTCTACAAGTTCTCTTGTTGTTGGCAAGCAACTTGGTGATCTAAAAATCATATCGAATCCAGATAGATTATTTAGATTACCTAAACCAAAAGCTTTATCTATATTACATGTAGATAATATTTGTAATATTTCTTCTGGCATTTTATCTACAGGTCTATCATCAAATACAGTTATTATTGCTCCAAGATCATATAGAAATCTGAGTAATGGGACATTACTTACTCCTAAACCAATTATTGCTACTTTACAATTATAAATGTAGCTTTTAAATTCTTCAAATTTTTGATTTACAAATTCCTCCACAGTTTTCCCTCCATTTTGCCATACACTTCATTTTAATTAATATGAGCAAATACCTTTTCTGTTGCTTCATCTACTGTTTTACAATCTGTCGTATCTATGATTATTGTATTATCATATGTTTTATAAAATCCTGCTTCTTCTTGAAGTTTATCTCTTCTTACAATATGTTCTTTTAATTCGCTTTCATCTACTTTTCCTTCATACTGCATACTCTTTCTTTGAACTCTTGAATTGATGTCTGCAGTAACAAAGAAGTGATATTTTGTATCTGGATATATTTTCATTATATCTCTACCAGAAAATATTATATTAAATTTTTTTCTTAAATTATCTATAAAATTTGCTCCAAAAACATATAGTGCGTCATTTTTTGCAGATAAAGCCACTTCAGACACAGCCATTGATGCATCTTTTGATTGTAAAACTTCCTGTGTTAATTTATTTCCATCTATATATATTTCTGTTTCTCTATTTTCTATTCTAACTTCTATCCTTAGTTTCTCCATAAGTTCTTTGCTATCTATATGGCTTGCGTTTTCTAAAAGAGTCTTTTTATCTATTCCTGACTTTATTACAGCATATACAATAGCTCTATAAAAGTTACCACCGTTAACTAGAATTGAATTAGGAATTTTGTTTAATAATTCTTTACAGATTGATGTTTTTCCAGCACCAACTAAACCTTCAATTCCTATAACATAATTTTCTTCCATCTTGTTCTCCTTATTTAACTACATTATGTTATGTATTATATCTCAAAATTGCTTAATAAACAAGTCCGTAAGTCTATTTTTTTGAATATTTATAGGCTATACTTTGCTTTTTTTCATTTTTCACTTGCTAATTACAAAAAGATATGCTATTATAATATAGTAATTTTTTAGGGGAATAGTACATCGGTAGTATAAGAGTCTCCAAAACTCCTGAGCTAGGTTCGACTCCTAGTTCCCCTGCCACTCTAAGAGCTTATCATTTGGTAAGCTCTTATTTTTTATTAATTTTTCTTTATTTCTTTATTTTTTTAATTATTCTATCTTAATTTGGAGGTTTTATTTCAATGCTTATTAAATCTAAATTTTCTTCACGTTCTATTATTATTTCAATTGTTGTTGTATTTTTTATCTGCATTTATTCTTTTTATTTTACTTATTATAAAGACTATAAAATTATAGATAACTCTATCACTTTAGAAAATGATGTGACAATTGGTTCTCATCGGTTATGCTTGGCCAGTACCTGGTTACAATACAATTACTTCTTATTTTGGATATAGACAAGGTTCTGCTGTTGTTTCATCATATCATTCAGGTCTTGATATTGGTGCTCCTCCTGGTACATATCTTGTAGCAATATGTGATGGTACAATTGTAAATGCAAGTTGGACTGGAGCAGGACGGATATACAATAACATATATTAATGGAGATTTACGAATATCATATTGTCATTGTTCTCCTAATTTTCTTGTAACTAATGGTCAAAAAGTATCTAAAGGACAGGTAATTGGACAAGTTGGTCCTAAAAATGTTTATGATATTCCGAATAATCCTTATAAAGATAGCAAAGGAAATCCAACAAATGGTGCTATGACAGGCCCTCATCTTCATATAACAATAAAAAAAGACGGCAAAGCCGTCGATCCTCTTAATTACTTATAAAAACTAATTCTCTATTATATTTATTTTATAATTATGATGTTTTTTTTGTGTCGTTCATTTTAATTTTATTGTTCATCGTTTTTATTATGATTTCCACAACCTGGACATCCGCTTGATCCACCACAATTCATACATCCATTATTATTGTTTTCATCCTCTTCTCTATTCCAGTCTAATTCAATAACATTATTACATTCTGGGCATATAACTTCATCTTTCAATTCATCTGAAAAATCTGCGTAAAATTCATTATTACAATATGGGCATAAGATTTCTAAACCGCACTCATCATCTTCTCCGTCTTCCATATATATATCATTTGCCATATTTTTAATAGCCTCTTCTAAATTTATTACTTTATCATTAACTTCATTATACTTTTCATTTAGTTCTTCTATTTTCTTTTCTAGACTTTCTATAACACTTTCTAATCTTTCTTGCTTATCATCCATAATTGCCAATTCTACCTTTCTAATATTATTTAATATGGACGACCAAAATGGTCGTCCAATAATAAATCTTACAAACTAAACTCTTTCCATATATTCTCCAGTTCTTGTGTCTATTCTTATAACATCTCCGATATTAATGAATAGTGGAACTGAGATTTCATATCCATTTTCTAGTGTTGCTGGTTTACCTGATGTTGTTGTTGTGTTTCCACTAAATCCTGGTTCTGTATATGTTACTTCTAGTTCAACGAACATTGGAGGTTCAATTGAGAATACATTTCCTTTAAAAGAAAGAATCTTAACTGTCATATTTTCTTTAATGTATTTTAAACTATCTCCTAATTGTTCTTTGTTTAATGGTAATTGTTCATATGTTTCATTGTCCATGAAATAATATAAATCTCCATCATTGTATAGATATTGCATATCTTTTTTCTCTATTTCTGCTCCTGGGTATTTGTCTGATGGGTTAAATGTTTTTTCTATAACTGCCTCTGTTATAACATTTTTTAT
>JAEEGL014203400.1_pt1 | contig 12908 bp, 19 predicted proteins | sample 9134231 | NCBI WGS metagenome assembly JAEEGL01 (sample SAMN16246548, study PRJNA631951) | gut metagenome | biome: gut microbiome; feature: rumen; material: fiber-attached | host: Bos | place: Iran: Karaj | collected 2018-10 | reverse complement strand
CTGAACATTCTTGGTGTGAGAATGAATGCTGGCATGAAAACAGTTCGTCGAACTGTAAGTCAATTTTTGTAAGCGGAGTTTCTGCGTAACCTTCCTTTTTAGGCGTTGAAGCTCCGAACTGTAAGGAGTTATCAACGTGAAAACTACATATCTTAGACCTGTGCTGGATTTAGAGGCTACAGGTACAAAAATCAAAACACTTATGAAGCAGCGGGGAATTACACCTCGTCAGCTGCAGATTATTCTCGATTTTCCCTATGTGCAGACTATCTACAACTGGTTTGCCGCCAAAAACATGCCTACAATCGATAACCTTGTTGTGCTTGCACAGATACTTGGCGTAACTATGGATGATATTGTCGTGACCAGAATGGTTGAGATGGAAATCGACGATGTGGAGGGCGTGGAAGTTCTTAGTGCATGAAACAAATACGCGTATAGCTCAGCTGGTAGTAGCATCGGTCTCCAAAACCGAAGGTCTTAGGTTCGAATCCTAATGCGCGTGATAGATCTGGTACCCAAGTGGTCTAAGGGAACAGTCTGCAAAACTGTCATTTCGTGGGTTCAAATCCCATCCAGATCTCTTTTATGGAGTTACTAGTGTAAAGGTAACACTCCTGCCCGTGGAGCAGGCATTCTGAGTTCGAATCTCAGGTATCTCCCTTTATCTGGTCTGCTGGTGCAACGGTCAGCACATCTGACTTTCTATCAGAAAATACCAGTTCGATTCTGGTGCAGACTATAATTTGGAGAGATGGCAGAGAGGCTGAATGCGGCAGCATGCTAAGCTGTTATAGCGGTAACGCTATCGGGGGTTCAAATCCCTCTCTCTCCGCTATTTGGAAAGCTGTGATAACTGGTAGTCGGCCTGACTTGAAATCAGGTGTACCGCAAGGTATTGGGAGTTCGAGTCTCCCGCTTTCCGTCATTGGGGAATTAGCACAATGGTTAGTGCAGCGGACTGTTAATCCGCCTATACAAGTTCGATTCTTGTATTTCCCGTTAGTTTTTTACTATTTTGATCAAAAATTGGAAACTTTCTGAAAAATCTTATCCCTAGTAATAATTGTAAACAAATTTATATCAGATAAGGAAAGGTAAAACTATGGGAGATTTAGCATACAATGAAATTTTTGGTCGGGGAGCTCAGAAAAAGCAGCATCTTGCTATAAGCCTTAAACATTATTCTGAAGCTTTAGTTGAATATGAACGTATAAAAGAAAATGAAGCTCTTGCTCAAAAGTCATATACCAATAATTGGAAAAAGGTAGAAATTCATAATGCAATCGGAGAACCAACAAATAGATTCCTTTACAGACAAACAAGCACATGTGTTAATAGAAAAGAGTTAAAGATTAGAACTATATGTAACTATGCTTTACACGATTTATGTTTTTCCTTGCATGTAGATGAATCAAATAATATGGTAAAAATGTTAAGTCAGAAACATAATAATTATAATAAGGTAATAGTTAAGCTCGTAAGCAAAAACTTTACTTACAACTGTGTTGGTGAAGCTGGATATTATGGGCAGTCTTGTAAATATCCAATTGTTTCGATTCCATTAGATGTCGTATCTCGCTATCTACAAAAATCAGAAGAATGGACTTGTACATTGTTCTTCTGGAATGACTATTTTGAATTTAAACTAACAGGAAATTTACCAACAGCCTGGTCTCAATAAAACTATTTTACTGTTTTAGAATCAATTTCTATTTGTCTTTTTATAGATTCTTCATCAGGTATCAATAGAAATTGTTCAATTGATAATTGGCATAACGGATATGCAAAATCTGCTTTTTTTATATGTTTATTATTCTTCCTATAATTATTAAAGAATTCCAAGACATCAATAAAACTATTTACGTTTTCAATCTTGTATTTTTTGTCTGCATATAAATTATGCGCTGCAATATTACCAGCAATTCTTATATTGTCGAAAGCTTTTCTTTTTTGAGAATCAATTTTACCAAGTGCTTCGAGCTTTTCTATAGTCTTGAATAATGAATATCTATTATCGTCATCAAAACAATCAATTATTTCCGGGAAACATTGTTTTATTTCAAGTTCCAAAACTGTTCTAAAATCTACTAAAGATAATGGCCATTCAGAAGAACCTCTAGCTAAAGCAGAGAGACAGACATACCTGGCAAAGTCATTTAAATAAACATAATCATAGACTTTATGAAAAGAATACCAGAGTAATTGTTCAAAATTATCCTTATTAAAATATTGTTCAGCAGATTTATTACTTTTTAATCTTTTAATAGAATCTTCTGCTACTGATTGCCAATGTGGTACAGGAAAAAGTGCTTTTGCTTTTTTATATTCAATCAAGGCTGGCTCTTTCAAGTTACGTCTTTCTAAGGCTTCAGCATAAATGTAATGAACCATACCATCTGTTCCAAAGACTTCATTAAGTTTTCTAAATGCCTTTAATCCTTTTTCGTTACTTTCAGAATAGAATCTGTTTGCAATTACTCCATATCGCCAAATATCACGCCAAGTAGACATTGTTTATCTCCATATGAACAAATTATAACTCAGTTTGAGATATTTTTGTTGAACTTTTTATTTATGGAAACTTTTTTTAAGATTTTACTCCTTGTAATACTTATAAGAGGTGAATTATGAAATATTTTAGGGTAACTGCAAAATTAGGACATGTTGGAAAGAATAATTACTACAGAGGGAATTTGTATATTAAGGCGGAATCACGGAAAGAGGCGGCAAAAAAGGCTAGGTATTGTCCACGAGTGAAGCATGACCATAAGGATGCTATTCTGAATGTTGAAGAAATAACAGTGCAGGAATTTGTTGAGGGTGCCGAAAGAAATAAGGATATTAAGTATTTTTCATGTTATAATATTCAGCAACAAAGAGAATGCTTTTGTGAAATCGAGGATGCGGTTTTTAAGGAAAATCGTGAAGAAGAATATGCAAGGCGTTCAAGAAAGCAATCTCTCAGGAAGAATTATAATGTTGATCCTGAATATGATTACTATAAAAACAAAAGAAATATTGATTTAGATGTAGCATAAGGGGCATTTTCTATGAATAAAATAGTTTTCGTTACTTTGATGATGGCAGATGACATGCATAAACGTCATTTTCCTGTAGATGGTAATTCTTTAATTGAATATTCAGGCGAAACATATTATGCAATCAATTCTGTTTTGGCTCAAACTTTAAAGAAAGAAGATAATGTAAAAGTAATTCTTCTGGAGACAAATGCCGGGGAAAAAGCCGGAAAGAAAAATGCCGAACTTTTTGAAAATGAATTAAATGAATTAAATAAATGTGGTGCTTCAATTTCTTATCAAATTATTACTTCAGATTTTACAGGCGACAAATCAAAGTATAAAGATCTATATAAAACTCTCGTAAAGAATTTAACACAGGGCGCAGAATTGTATGCTGATATAACCTTCGGTATAAAAACTCTTCCAATCCTTATCCTTAATGCATTGCAGTTTGGAGAAAAATTCTTTGACTGTTCTATCGGCAATGTAATCTATCTGAAAACAGAATTTAAAGATGGAAAAATTGTTGATGGTTCGCAGTGTATTTTTGATATTACACCTCTATATATGCTCAGCAGTTTTACAAATACAATAGAATGTTCTTCTGGAGAAAGAGCTATTGCAGCTCTTGATGCTTTGTTTGAGGAATAAGTCCAATGGATTTACAGCAGGCATACTCTAAAATAGATGAATTATATTCTCAATATGTAAACACAGAAGAAGCTTACAAAAATGCCATCAAATCAAAACTTTTAAAAATTGTTTGTGATGTTATCAACTCTGATTATAAGTATAAAGCTCACATCGATAACGGCGATTTTGATTATTTGCCAATTCTAACCACTACAAATGATTCTATAAAATTTTTTCCAACATCTAAAAATAAATCATTTCATTCATATTTATTTTCAAATATAAAAAAGACTGTAAATAAAGATATAGCTCAAAATAAAAGAAAAGGATTCGACCTTAATTATTCAAATGTAAATGAACTCAAAAAAATAAAGAAGCTTTTACATCTTTATAAAAACAATAAACAGAAAGTAGCTGATGCGCTTGATATTTCTCTAGAAAAACTTAATGCCCTTCTGGCTTCAGAATTAGTAGATTATTTTTCAAAGCCTATTGGTGATGACGATTCAGAAAACGACTTAGGAAGCACATTATCTTCAACTTATGATTCAATCGAGGATAAAATAGAATTAGAGGATAAATTAAATAGTTCATTAACTGTTTTTGACAAAGTTTGGAAAACCATAAAGCCAAAACACCAGGAAATCATTTCTTTCTGGCTTACAAATATAACTTTGTCTGTTTTAGAAAAATCCAAATCCATAAGTTTTATGGAAAATCCTGAAGAAGCTTATCGGTTCTTATTCAGGTATTCATATATAGACAGACAAACTATTCAATCATTCTTTTCAAAAAAATCATTTGAATTGAAGTTCACTTATGATTCAATTGCAGAAAAATTCGGTATCACAAAATCTGCTGTTTGCAAAAAAATAGCAATATTTACAGATGAATTAAAAAAACACATAAATAATTAAAATTTTTGGAAACATTCTAATCTGACCTTTCCCTTTATATGTGTAGAACACAATAAAAGGAGTCAGATTTATGAAGACTATCTATTTAATTTCATGCTGCAAAGAAAAGCTTCCCTCTGCCGCTAAAGCAAAAGACTTATATCAGAGCGAAGGTTTTAAGCGCAGACTTGCTTTTGCTAAATATCAGAAAGCAGATGAAATTTTAATTCTCTCCGCTAAACATCACATTGTTGAATTAGATCAGATTCTCGAACCTTATGATGTTTGTCTTTCAAATGAAACAGTCGGAGAACAAAAGAAATGGGCTGAAATCTGTATTGCTTCCCTCAAGTCAAAATTTGATTTAACAAAAGATAAGTTTGTCATTCTAGCTGCTGAAGATTATTACAAATACCTGATTGGTCAGAACCGTATCGAAAATTATGAACTTCCATACGAATCAGAAACAACAAAAACTCAGCCAGCTAATAATTCAAATTTTTCAAAACTCTATTCTTATTTATCTCAAACAAAAAAATTTTACTGCGACGACTGTCTAAGTAAATTAACTGGTATAAGTCCTCGCCAGCAGATAAATCAGCTTTGTAATAAAAACTCTAAAGTCATTCATAGGGATGATTACGGCAAATGTTCTAATTGTAGCAAATACAAAATTGTCAGATTTATTTAATTAAAATGGAAACTTTTAGAAGTTTTTTAATCCTTAGTAATAACAGGAGTTGAATATGGGCGGATTAATTTTTTTGTTTATCGTGATTTTTCTTTTAATTACTTTTTTACCAACAATCATTCTTTGGTACAAAAGGAATAAATGTCCAAAGTGTGGTGCCTGGGGAACACTCTCATTCGTAAAAGAAGTTGTAAAAGACAAAGTCGTTGGTCATGACAGAAACCGCTATGGTGGCGGTGGTGGTCGTTATAGATATGGCGGTTTGGGAGGATTTCATTCTTCTCATACATCAGACCAGCCCTTTATCAGATATTGGGTTGAAGAAAGATACATCTGCACTAAGTGCGGTCGTCATGTATCAATTCATACAAGGAAGGATATGAGATGAAAGAAGAGATTTATCCATCATCTAACAAAATACAGGCAAAGATTATTCTAGGTCGCTGTCCTTATGCACCAACTAAGACAGAAAACCTTTTTGGAATGCGTGTGCAAAAAATTGGCTCTGACTGGGTAAGAACTTGGGCATTCAAAATTGATGCTGAACGTGCACATAACGAAGGTTATGACAAAGAAACAACAGAAGGCTCTTTTGTCCCGGCAGAAGAATATCCTGGCTGCCCATATTGTGGATCAGACAACATGGCAAAGTGTACTTGCGGCAAAACATTTTGCTTCAAGTTTCCGGAATATAAAACTAAAACAATCAGGCTTACATGCCCTTGGTGTAGTCAAACAGGAATGTATAACGCTGCAGAAACATTGCAGGTTCATGGCGGAGGTTTTTAATTATGGATTTCAAGAATGGACAGATAATACCGCTCGAAGGCGGAAAGAAAGCAACTATTGTAAAGAAAATTGGCGAAGGTGGTCAGGGTATTGTATATGCAGTAAAGATTGATGGCAGCGATTACGCTCTTAAATGGTATACCTTCCGTTTTCAGAATAAAAAAGGGTTCAGAAAGAATCTGCAGGAAAACATTAAAAATGGAGCCCCAGATTCAAAGTTCCTCTGGCCTTTATATCTTACAGAAGAAATAAACAACAGCTTTGGTTATGTAATGAATCTTAGACCTTCTAAGTTTTCAGACTTCTCAGATATTCTGAATAACAAGGTTCGTTTTAATTCTACAGAAAAGCTTATTACAGCTGCATTGAATATTGTTAATGCTTTCCGAACCCTTCACCGCAAGGGTTTGAGTTATCAGGATTTGAACGATGGGAACTTCTTTATTGATGTAAATACAGGCGACGTTCTTATTTGTGATAACGACAATGTTACTCCAGATGGAATGAAGAATCCTGGAAATGTCGGAGGTAAGCCTGGTTATATGGCTCCGGAGATTGTTTGCGGTAAGTCATATCCTAATTCACTTACCGACAGTCATTCGCTGGCAGTAATCCTGTTTAAGTTGTTCTGTAGACATGATCCGCTTATGGGAAAACTTTATGTAGACAGCATCTGCATTACAGAAAAAAGAGAATGGGAACTTTATGGAAAAGCACCGGTGTTTATTTTTGATCCAAATGATAAGTCAAATAGACCAGTACAGGGAGTTCATCCAAATCCTATAAAACTCTGGCCACGCTATCCAAAGTTCTTACAGGATGCATTTATTAAGTCTTTCTGTGAAGGTTTGAAGAATCCTAATCAGAGACTTCCAGAGAATGAATGGCAAAAATTGTTGATTAGATTCAGAGGGACTTTACTTAGATGTCCACATTGCTCATCAGAAGTTTGTCTTGCAATGTTGCCTCGTGGTACATCAATAAAGTTTGATTGTGGTAGCAGTTATAGTTATCCGTTCACTTTGGAAACAGAGAAATCAAAATTACCTGTTTTCCCAGGTGCGAAAATCTATAAGTGTCAGATAACAAAAGATAATGATGATTATTCAACCGTATGCGGTGAAGTAATCATGAATAAAAAGAATCCTGCCCTTTGGGGAATTAAGAATGTTTCGGATAAAAACTGGAGCTTCAAAATCCCTGATGGCGAGACAAAAGAAATTGCAAAAGGTGAAGTAATCCCTGTTGCAAATAATATTGAAATTACTTTTGACGGAATTACCGCAAAGGTAAATCGTTAACAACTTATTTATAGGAGGATTCGAACTATGGGAATGTTCGACGATGTAGAAGGTATTGTTAAGAGACAAATGGTTTTGTTCTTTGTTGTTGATACATCAGGCAGTATGCAGGGAACAAAAATTGGTGCAGTAAATACTGCAATTCGTGAAGTTCTTCCAGAACTTAAAGATGCCGGTGGTTCTGACATTGATTTGAAGGTTGCTTGCCTTACTTTTTCAAGTGGTTGCAAATGGATGTACTCAACCCCAATTGCTTCTGACAGTTTCCAGTGGACTAATGTTGATGCTGATGGAGTAACAGATTTAGGAACTGCTTGCCGTGAGCTTAATGATAAGCTTTCAAAAAATGGTTTCTTAAAAGCTCCGTCTGGTTCTGTCGCTCCCGTAATTTTCTTGCTTAGTGATGGTGAACCTACTGATGACTTTGAATCAGGTATTAATCTTTTGCAGCAGAATAACTGGTTCAAGCATGGAATCAAAGTTGCAGTTGCAATCGGTGATGATGCAAACAAAGATGTGCTCGCAAAGTTTACAGGTAACATTGAAGCTGTAATTACAGTTCATACTCCTGAAGCTTTGAGAAAATGGATTAGAAAGGTTTCTATAACATCTTCTCAGATTGGTAGCCGCAGTCAGCCGGTAAATGACGGTCAGATTCCTTCTAAGCAGGACACAATGATTGATGAAATCAAAGACATCCAGCAGGAAGAACCTGATTTAAGTTCTACATCAACCAGCGGAGATGACTGGTAAGGGGTTGGCTTATGCTTATCACATTAGCCGAGCGTTGTATAGGAACTGCTCACATTAAGCAGAATAAGCCGCTTCAAGATTTTGCAGCTGCAACAAGTGACAGATTAAGATCTTATGCTTATGCACTTGTTGCTGACGGCCACGGCGGAGAGAAATATATCCGTAGTGGTAAAGGTGCCGAGATTGCTGTTCATTGTGCAGTTGATTCAATCAATGGAGTCTTAAAGGAAATCCTTTGGGATGTTGGCAAGAAAAAGCATAGCCTTATAGAAAAGAATCTAAAGTTAATCTGTATAAAGACTTCGTTAAAATGGAAAGAAGCAGTAATCAAGCATTACTCTGAAAATCCATTATCCAAAGAAGAAACAGATTTTTTGGAATCTTTGAATATCACGCAGCCTTTAGAGGAAGAAGATATTACAATCTTATATGGCTCAACACTTCTTGCTGCAGTCTATATTGAACATCTTAATTTCTGGTTTGTAATTCAAATTGGTGATGGTAAATGTGCTGTTATCAAAAAGGATAACACTGTTGTATTCCCGGAAGAACTTGAAAACGAGAAATTAGGCTTTGGAGTAACAACTTCACTTTGCAATAAAGATGCAGCAAATGAATTCCGTTTTGCTTATGGCTTTGAAAGAATAAATGGAATTACTGTTATGAGTGATGGCCTTGCTGATTCTTTTGATTCAGAAAAGCTTCCTTCGTTTTTACTGAATATCAATGACAACATTGTTATTGATTCAGAAAAAACATCGAATGAATTAAAAGAGTTTATGCCAAAGCTTTCAGAACAAGGAAGCGGAGATGATATTTCATTAGCCGGAATCTTTACAAAAAGGAGAATCCAGTGACATTGTATGAAAAATTTGATGAACTGATTTCACGCCATTACATTACAATCCTGGATTCCCCAGACTGGTGCAAGGTTGCTTTTAGAAAAAGTGGTTTCACTGAAGAAGATGAAAACACAAGATTGTTTTTCTTATTGCTGGATAAGAACATTCCGTTGAAAGTCAGAATAGTAACACATGGAAAAAACTTAAAAACAGACTATGCTATTGCTGTAGCTGTTTATGCGAATGTTTTCCAGGGTGAAACTATTCCAAATAAGTATGAAGAAATATTAATTGAGCATATAGAGGCAATAATTAATATCTTCAAAAAATATGAAATTATCGAATATGAGTATTTAGCATTAAAAGATAAACAATACATTTCAGAACTTGAGCCAGCAGTTACAAGTATGTTGAAAGTTTATAATACAGATATTCTTTCACAATATAAAAAAGTTGAAGCTTATCTGAAAGATGTTTCAGGTAATGAAATTGCAGATTATGATATACAGTCTTTTATTGTTTTCCTAACAGCAATAAATACTGATAATGTTGTTCTTTCTTTCAAAAATGAAAGAAGCTTTTATTTCATGAAGGTTCTAAGCAACTCATTACAAAAATTAAATCTCTGGTATGAACCTTTATATGATCATAATAAATGGAGTTAAAATTTATGTTAAATTCAAATACACTTTGTAACATTATTAAAGAAGTTTTCAAATTGGATGATTCTCATATTATTCCAATTACTTCAAACTGGTTCATTCCTGATTCTGATTTTTTAGATAAAGAATCCATATATATAGGTTATAGAATTATATCAAGTAAAAAAATTCCTGCTGAAAAGCAATATAACAAAACTAAAAAAGATTGTATTAAAACAAGTATCAGAATAACTTTTGTTGGTTCAAATGCTGAAAAATATGCATCGGGAATCCACTTTTGGAATGATATGAAAGATGTCAAAAAGGTTTTTGAAAAATACAAAGTTCAAATGGACTTTAATGATATACAGTCATTTACATATCCAATAAGAAAAGAAACAGAATGTGATATGGCCTGGGTATTTGATATGTATGCATATACAGATTATCAGGAAGATTTAAAAATAATAAAAGCAGAACGTAAATTGTTATGTAATGATAAAAAGAAAAGGCAATTGATTATTAAGAAAAAATAAGGATAGCTTTATAGAGTTAGTATTCAACTTTCAAAGATTCAACCCCATAAGTTTCTTTGAATTCTTTTTCATCAGCTGGGGACCGGATGAGCATTACTTCGGTGAAGTGGCCGTCCGTTTTGTTTTTGAAGCCTGCGACTTTTTCTCCGGTGCAGATTGAAGAGTGGATTACGGCATACTGAGTTTCAGGATCGAAATGTACGGCAGGTTCCATTGCTTTCTTGCGACCGAAGAGTTTCATTTTGGACCTCGTTTATATTTCAAAATCCAGGCAGGCACGGCTGGCGGTAAATGGACGAACTTTGCTATCTGCAACGGCTACGTGTTCAGGGTGTTTTGAATAGCCTTTGAGGGCTTCTTCAGATTCAAAAGTGGAATCCAGCATCAGGTCGGCTGTAGAAGAGGCGAGGCGGCCACTTGTGTTTACCTTGATGTCTACAAGTCCCGGGATTTTTCCTTTGAGGCCTTCAAGTCCTTCTTTGATTCCGGCTTTTACAGATTCTTTTTCAGAATCGTTCATTTCTTTTAATGTCCATAAGATTATGTGTTTTACCATTTGTGTCCTCGTTTGTATTTTAATTTTTTTATATATACTTACAGTACCATCAGCAGCGTTCCGGCTCCAATCAAGATACATCCGATAATTGATTTGATTGTAAACTGTTCATGTAGAAATACAAAGGCGAGAATCAGTGTGATAACAACGCTGAGCTTATCTATCGGTACAACTTTTGAGGCTTCTCCCATCTGGAGGGCTTTGTAATAGCAGAGCCAGGAAGCACCTGTTGCAAGTCCTGAAAGAATCAGAAAAAGCCAGCTTTTTTTACTGATTGAAGAAAGGCCTCCCTGAGCGTTTGTTATGAAGACCATAAGCCAGGCCATTAAAACTACAACAAGGGTTCTGATGGCTGTGGCAAGATTTGAATTAACTCCTTCAATTCCCACCTTTGCAAGAATCGAAGTTAAGGCTGCAAATACAGCAGAAAGAATTGCAAAAACGAACCACATAAAATCTATTATAGTACAGGATTAGTTTTATTTTAACTGAAAAAGTATAAAGAGTTTCCTGCAATGGATTTAAGATTTTAATTCTTAATCACAGCCAGTGCACAAGGCATTCTGCCGTCAACAACTTCATAAGTGACATCAGAATATCCCATATCGGTAAAGAACTGTTTGTAAGATTCAAAATCGAACTGACGCTTGAAGTTTGCACCCAGGAGTTCAATGAACTTTACGGCAGCTGTTCCGCTTCCTTTTGACATGTTGATGTAGGTAGGGATGATGATTGTTCCGCCCGGTTTTGTGACGCGTTTGAGTTCTGCAAGAGCTTTTTCCGGTTCTGGAAGAAGGTGAATGACGTTTCCTGCAACTACTTTATCAAAAGAGGTATCGGCAAACTCAAGTTTAGTGATATCAGCCTTCTGGAAAGTTACATTTTTGAAATGACGGCACTTTTTTGAAGCCTGTTTGAGCATTCCTTCTGCAAAATCAGTAGCGATAAGATTTTTGCATTTTGCTGCAATGTAAATGCTGATTGCGCCGGTTCCGCAGGCACATTCAAGAACTTCGTCCTCAGAGTTTATATAGTCTGCGACTTTCTTTCCTGTACCGGTGTAAACCTTCTTGTTGTATATGTTTTCAAATAAATCGTATAAACCTGCTATTTTGTTCCAGAACATGGTTTTATTCCTCTCTTTTTCCTTGACGCATTTTAGCATTATTTTTAATCATTTTCATCAAAATCTGTCTCTAATTAATTATTCAGTTCTTCTTCTGTAAATAACATCCCTTAACCAATGAGAATCCGGCTTTTTTATAAAACTTTATTTGCTTTCTGCTATCGGGTGCTACATTTATATATTTTACATCTTTGAGTAGAACTAATAATACTTCGAGCAATTTTCTTCCAATCCCTTTGCCCTGATAATCTTTATGGACTAAAAGGCAATCTATATTAGCTGACCAATAACCATCATCCATGCTTCTTATAATTCCTACAAGTTTATCTTCGTGCCAGCATGAAATTACATTTGACGAAAATAGAAGACCTAAAATTAATGATTTAGGGTCATTTGCGGATTCCCAGCCAACAGATTCAAACAATTCTTTTAATTGAGAAAAATCAAAGGTTTTCTGATTTGTAATTTTTAATGTCATATCTTACCTCTCCCAGCCCACATCAATGCGGTTGCTTCTTCTTTGTTTCATCTCGGCCTTGTGCTGTTTTTCCTGCTGCCTGTTGTAGCCTTCCAGGACTTTGTCGCGGGGGAGTTCGTAGAAGGAACGGTTTTTGTCCATGAGGATGATGTTGTTGCCGTCTTTGCTGGCGGAAATTACTGTAAGGTCTTCGAAGATGCGGTCTTTGCCTGTGCCGAAAGTTTTTGGGACGTTGAAGGCCATGTCTTTGATGGTATCGCCGATTTTGAGTTTTGAATCTTTATCAACCAGCGCTCCGTTTGTGGAAATGGTGTCGGAAAAGGGCTTTGCAATACGCTCCTCAGAGTTTTTTTGGAGAATTGTTTCTCTGTCGAGGGGAACGCCTTTGATGGCTTCGTAGTAGGTGTTGATCAGTACCTGATTGATGGTTTCTTCTTCCCGGGCCATCTGTTTAAGAATCAAGCGGGTCTTTTCCTTTTCTTCCTTATCCATGCGGCTGATGATTTCTTTGCTTATGGTCAGAGCGTCCAGAGGGGAGTTTGCTTCTTTTCGGCAATAGACAGAAAGATTATGGATAAAGTTATCTGCAGTGTTATCCCGCTGTTTAAAATAAGCTTCGTACTGGCTGTCGATGAGTTTTTCG
>JAEEGL013161544.1_pt1 | contig 12908 bp, 9 predicted proteins | sample 9134231 | NCBI WGS metagenome assembly JAEEGL01 (sample SAMN16246548, study PRJNA631951) | gut metagenome | biome: gut microbiome; feature: rumen; material: fiber-attached | host: Bos | place: Iran: Karaj | collected 2018-10 | reverse complement strand
TTTAACAATATGCGACTTTACAGCCTCTGCTACCACTTCGGCCACGGTCGGATGGAAGGCTTCCGGAAGAATGTTGTTTTCGTTCAATTCTTCGTCGGGAATCAGATTTGCGATTGCCATGGCGGCAGCAAGTTTCATTTCCTCCGTAATCTGTTTTGCGCGTCCTTCCAGGGCACCCTTGAAGATGCCGGGGAATGCGATGACATTGTTTACCTGGTTTGGAAAATCGCTGCGGCCGGTACCGACTACTCTGGCACCCGCGGCCTTTGCCACATCCGGCATGATTTCCGGAACGGGATTGGCCATGGCAAAGAGAATGGCATCCTTGTTCATGGAAGAAACCATTTCGGGAGATACCAGATTCGGTGCGGATACGCCGACGAATACATCGGCTCCCTTTAATGCGTCCGCAAGTTTTCCGGTCTCGTGATTTAAGTTGGTCACTTCCATCATTTTCTGCTGCATCCAGTTTAAGCCCTCGCTGGAAGCGTCCAGAATACCGGATTTATCGCACATAACCACATTTTTGAATCCGTAGCGTAAAAGCAGTTTTGTGATGGCGATTCCGGCACTTCCCGCGCCGTTTACGACTACCTTGCAGTTTTCTTTCTGCTTGCCGGTTACCTTTAATGCATTGATTAAACCTGCCAGAACAACGATGGCGGTTCCGTGCTGGTCGTCATGGAAAACGGGGATGTCCAGCATTTCCTTTAAGCGTTCCTCGATTTCAAAGCAGCGGGGAGCGGAGATGTCTTCCAGATTGATGCCGCCGAATCCGGGAGCTAAATATTTTACCGCCTTGATGATTTCTTCGGTATCCTGGGTATCGAGGCAGATGGGAACGGCGTTGACTCCGCCGAATTCCTTAAATAAAACGGCCTTGCCTTCCATAACCGGCATAGCGGCATACGGTCCGATGTTTCCAAGACCTAAAACGGCGCTTCCGTCGGATACGACTGCAACGGTATTTGCTTTCATGGTGTATACATATGCTTTTTCGGGATCTTCGGCAATTACCTTACAGGGTTCCGCCACACCGGGGGTGTATGCGAGTGCCAGATCCTCTCTCGTGCTTACCTTTACTTTGGAAGTTGTATTTAATTTGCCGTTCCATTCTTCATGCAACTGCAGTGCTTTTTCGGCGTTTGTCATGATGTTCTCCTTGTTTCGTTTCGGTTTCGTTATGTAATACATAAAGATTATAACCGAAATTGAATGATTTTCAATCTCCCCCTTTTCATTTTTCAAATCCTGATGTATAATTACATTGCTTGTGAAACGCAAGAGTATCTTTAAATCATTGTTACCGCAGTAAGCGCTTAAAGCGCCCAATCTTGGTAGAACTCCCGTTTTTGGAACTTTATAAAAAGTGAATGAAAGGAAAGCAAAAGGGGTAAAGTTTATGCGAGAAAAATACGAAACACTCAGTTTATCGTCACTTCGGGCAATTGTGAAGGAAATCGGCGTGAAAGGGTATACTTCCATGAAAAAGGAAGAACTTGTTGATATTCTCGTGGCCGAAGAAAAGAAACAGCAGGCGGCAAAGTCGGCGGCTCCCGCGGCACCGGCCGTGAAGGCAGCACCGGCAGTAAAAGCAACCGAGGAAAGAAAACCTGCGGAAAAACCTGCCCAGGAAAAAGCGGCAGCGGAAAAAAACGCTGAGGAAAGAAGAATCGGCGATCAACCGAGGTTCACGGTACCGGAAAAGCCGGAAAGACGCATGCAGGAAGAGAGAAAGGAATTCCTTGACGAGGAAGAAATTGCAGCGCTTGACAGCAATGTTACGGTCAGCGGAATTATCGAGGTAATGCCGGACGGATTCGGATTTATCCGCAGCGAGAATTATCTGCCGGGTTCCAATGATGTATATGTGGCACCGGCGCAGGTAAAACGATTCGGAATCAAGACCGGTGACATTATCGAAGGAAACACCAAGATTAAGCTTCCGACCGAAAAGTTTTCCGCTCTTTTATATGTAAAGAAAATTAACGGCCTTTCGCCCGATCAGATTGCACACCGCTACAGTTTTGAGAACATGACTCCGATTTTCCCGGATGAAAAGATTCATCTGGATATTCCGGGAGCACCGGTTTCCATGCGTATCATGGATTTGATGTCGCCCGTCGGAAAAGGACAGAGAGGTATGATCGTATCTCCTCCGAAAGCCGGTAAAACGACACTTCTTAAGGCGGTTGCCAAATGCGTTAAGCATTCCAATCCCGACATGCACATGATTATTCTCTTAATCGATGAGCGTCCCGAGGAAGTTACTGACATTAAGGAAGCCATCATGGGACCGAATGTAGAAGTCATCTATTCCACATTTGATGAGACTCCGGAACACCACAAACGTGTTGCGGAAATGGTAATCGAACGTGCAAAGAGACTCGTGGAGCATAAGAAGGATGTTATCATTCTTCTTGACAGTATCACCAGACTGACAAGAGCATACAACCAGGTTATTCCGCCCAGCGGACGTACTTTATCCGGTGGTCTCGATCCCGCGGCACTTCACATGCCGAAGCGTTTCTTCGGTGCAGCAAGAAACATGAGAGAGGGCGGAAGCCTTACGATTCTTGCAACGGCACTTGTGGATACCGGTTCGAAAATGGACGACGTAGTATACGAGGAATTTAAGGGAACCGGTAACATGGAAATGGTTCTTGACCGTAAGCTTTCCGAAAAGAGAGTGTTTCCGGCCATTGACATTCCGAAATCCGGTACCAGAAGAGAGGATTTGCTTCTTACACCCGATGAACTCGAAGCCATCAATATCATGCGCAAGGCCTTCAACGGAATGAAGCCCGAGGAAGCGGCGGACAAGGTAATCGATTTGTTCTCCAGAACCCGCAATAACCGTGAATTCGTGGATATGTTAAAGAAGACCAAATGGCTCTAAAATTTATGCTTGCGTTGAGATAATCGGCATGATATAATAAACAAGCTGTCGAAAAAGCAAATATGGTTTTAACACATAGAGAGGTGAAATGAAATGAGAGAAGGAATCCATCCTGAGTACTATCAGGCGACCGTTACCTGCAACTGCGGTAATACATTTGTAACCGGTTCAACCAAGAAAGAGATTCACGTAGAAGTTTGCTCCAAGTGCCATTCATTCTACACCGGTCAGCAGAAGGCTGCAGCCGCAAGAGGACGTATTGATAAGTTCAACAAGAAGTACGGCGTAGAAAGCAAATAAGAAAAAACAAGGTTGGAGCATCGCTTCAGCCTTTTTTCTTGTATATCGTATTGTTTTGGATAAGGAAAACCGTTCATGGCAAGTGCTAAGAAGGATGTAAAGTCTGTAAAAAAGAAAAAAAGAAAAGTCAAATATTCGGGCATCGGCGGACAGGCCGTAATGGAAGGAATCATGATGCGCGGAAACGACCGTTATGCGGTTGCTGTCAGAAAACCCAATCATCAGATTGAGGTTGTGACCGGAGACTGCAAGAGCGGCAATATGGAGAAGGGAATCATGAAGGTTCCTTTTGTACGCGGTATTGTTGCATTCGTCGATTCCCTGGAACTCGGAATGAAGACACTTTCTCTTTCTTCGGATTTCTATGAAGAGGAAGACGAGAAGGAAACCGGCTTCGACAAGTTCATGACAAAACTGTTCGGAAACAAGGCAGAGAGCATTATGACAGGATTCACAATCCTTTTGGCCATTGCAATGGCGGTGGGATTGTTCTTCGTGGTGCCTACGTTGTTCTCTCATTATGTACTGGAGCGTTTTATCGCCAATGCTTCCTTAATTGCGATTGCAGAGGGACTTTTCAGAATTGCGATTTTTATCGGATACATTCTGGTGATTTCTTTATCCAAGGAAATCCGCAGAACTTTTATGTATCACGGCGCGGAGCATAAATGCATCAATTGCGTGGAAAGCGGCAAGGCATTGAATGTCAAGAATGTCATGCGTTCTTCCCGCCGTCACAGAAGATGCGGAACGAGCTTCATTCTCTTTATCATGATGATCTCGATTGTCCTGTTCTTCTTTATCCGTGTGGATTCCGCTTTCTTAAGACTTGGAATCCGCCTGATGCTGATTCCCGTGATTGCGGGCATTTCCTATGAGGTATTAAGACTGATGGGACGGTACGATAACTGGCTTACCAGAATTCTTTCCGCACCTGGTCTGCTTTTACAGTCCCTGACCACCAAAGAACCGGACGAGGAAATGGCAGAAGTGGCTATCCGTGCGGTGGAAGCCGTATTTGACTGGCAGCAGTATTTAAAAGAGAATTTCGATTATGTTCCGAGCGGCGATGAAATCGGCTGGCTCGATGACGAAGATGAGGAAATGGATACCGAGACGATGGAAGCACTCATGGCGGATGTAGAATCCGACAGCCGTGATGCGCATGCCGAAATTCGTTTCAGTGAAGAGGATTTAAGCGCAGAGACTACCGAAGAGACCGAAAACGAGGATTAGCAATGAAATATGCGGATTGTTACAGGGAGGCAGTAAGGCTCCTTGAAAACAACGGAGTAAAAGAAGCCGGGCTGGATGCAAGGCTTCTTTTGGAATATGTTTGCGGAACGGACCGGAATACGCTTTTGGCTCATCCGGAGCGTGAAGTAAGCGATGAGGACGAAGCACGGTTCCGGGAACTTCTTGAAAGACGTTGTAAGAGGGAACCGCTTCAGTACATTACGAATGAGCAGGAATTCATGGGCCTGAAATTTGAAACGGCGCCGGATACACTGATTCCGAGACAGGATACGGAAACGCTTGTCGAGGAAGCCATGAAGGAAGTTCATGACGGTATGGAGATTCTTGATTTATGTTGCGGCACGGGATGTATTCTGTTATCGTTACTGAAGTACAGCAATGACTGCAGCGGAACCGGTGTGGATCTGGATGAAAAAAGCATCGAACTGGCCGCAAGGAATGCCGAAAGGCTGGGTTTGAAAGCGGATTTCAGGGTTTCGAATCTGTTTGAAAACGTGGAAGGAAAGTATGACCTGATTGTATCGAATCCGCCATACATTCCCTCGGCGATAATCGGAACGCTGGAGCCTGAAGTGAAGGACTATGAGCCCAGACGTGCTTTGGACGGAGGGACGGACGGACTTGATTTTTACAGAGTTCTGGCTTCCCGTTGCAAAGAGTATTTAAAACGCGGCGGATATATATTCTTCGAAATCGGGTACGATCAGAAGGATGCCGTGTTGGAACTTTTAAACAAAGAAGGATATAAAGATGTCTTGTGCATCAAAGATTTGGCAGGTTTTGACCGTGTGGTGAAGGCCTGGTACGCAGAACAGAGGTAGAGTATGTTTGACAAACTGGAAGATTTATTAAACCGTTACGAAGACGTTATGAATGAGCTTCAGTCCCCGGGTGTGACGGACGATCAGAAGCGTTTTCGTGACCTGATGAAGGAACAGAGCAATTTAGCCCCCATTGTGGAGGCGTATACGTCCTACAAAAAGTCCAAACAGGACATCGAGGACAGCCTGTCGATGCTTGAATCCGAGTCGGATGAAGAAATGCGTGAAATGCTCAAGGAAGAACTCTCCGATGCGAAGAAGAACGTGGAGCGCCTGGAGCAGGAGTTAAAGATTCTTCTCCTTCCGAAGGATCCGAACGATGACAAGAACGTAATCGTTGAAATCCGTGCGGGTGCGGGCGGAGATGAAGCGGCACTTTTCGCGGCCGAACTTTACAGAATGTATGTGCATTTTTCCGAAACCCATCATTGGAGAATTGAAACGATTAACGCGGACGAAACCGGAATCGGCGGTATGAAGGAAGTGGAATTTATGATTACCGGACAGGGCGCCTATTCCGTTATGAAATACGAAAGCGGCGTACACCGCGTTCAGCGTGTTCCGGAAACGGAAGCGGGCGGAAGAATCCATACTTCCACGGCCAGCGTAGCAGTAATGCCCGAGGCGGAAGAAGTGGAAGTGGAAATCAACGATAACGATATCCGTATCGATGTCATGCGTGCATCGGGCTGCGGCGGTCAGTGTGTCAATACGACGGACTCCGCGGTGCGTTTAACCCATATGCCGACCGGAATCGTCATTTATTCCCAGACCGAAAAATCGCAGATTCAGAATAAAGCCAAGGCATTTGCCCTGCTTCGTGCAAAACTCTATGACCTTGAGCAGCAGAAGAAACACGATGCGGAAGCGGACCTTCGTCGTTCCCAGGTCGGAACCGGTGACCGAAGCGAAAAAATCCGTACCTACAACTTCCCGCAGGGGCGCGTGACCGACCACAGAATCGGTCTGACGCTTTACAAGCTGGATAAAATCATGAACGGAGACATCCAGGAAATCATCGATGCCTGCATCGCAGCCGACCAGGCCGCAAAACTTGCGAAGATGAATGAGAGTGAGTATTAAGCAAAAAAAGCCCCCGGGAGAACCGGGGGTTTTGATTTCGAGATCATTTAAATGTGCGACAACGATAATCCGAAGGTTCCGAGTTTGTCGCGGTGGTCGGTCTTGGCCATTTTACGGTACTGGGTCGGCGTACATCCGAAATACTCGCGGAAACGCTTGTTAAAATAACTTGCGTTGTTGAAACCGACGGTGGTGGCAAGCTCCGAAACAGGAATGGGATCTTTTAAATTCTTCTGAATCAGATCCGCCGCCTTTAAGATGCGGTAGTGCATCAGGTACTCAAACGGAGTCATGTTTACGGCGCGGTGGAAGAGCCTGCAGCATTCGCTTTTGCTTACGTGAATCGAAGAAGCAATGTCTTCGAGTGTCACGGGTTCCGGATAATTCTGTTCGATATATACGATTGCATCCTTGATGCGGATTTCATCCGCCGTCAGGGATTTTTTCGTAACGACTTCTTTGCTTTCTTCTTTCTGTTCGGAAACGACTCTTGTAAGGAAAGTCAGCAAAAGCTGGCACAAAAGGCTCTGTGTCTGCAGTTCGTATCCGAATTCTTTTTGAAGATTCGCATAAATGATTTCGTTAATGTAGGAGATGACGGAGCGGTCCCAACGCTCGGTCGGACGGAATACGCGGTGACGGAAGGACACATCTTCCTCAATGGGGCGAAGATATGTGTTCGCAAGTGCGGATTCGTGATTCGGAAATACAAAGTCCGAAGAAAAGATTAAGGACATAATGACACAGCGGCTGCTGCCCACGGCCCGGATGGAATGCATCACGTCACGGCTGATAAAGATGGCGTCGCCTTCCTCGAGACGGTAGGTTTTGTCACTTATCCTGAATTCCGCGCAGCCTTCTTTGATGACATCGATTTCGTTTTCGGTATGCCAGTGCCAGCGCACATGCTCCATGAACATTTCGTCGGGTTCCACATAGTATACTCCGACGGGATAATCTATATTCTCGTGTTCTACGACTTCCTGCAGGGATTCGTAAGAATTATCGGCCATAAGGTCTCCTTTAAAATCTTTATTCAATAGTGCCCGTAAAACACTTGTATTATAACAATTTTTAGACGGTTTCACAATTGCGGGAGATTTTTTTTTATGTATAATAAAAATGGTTGAGTATGATTAAGGCACGTAATGACTGGATGATGCCGGAATATGAGGAAAAAGGCTATGAGAAAAACGAAAATTATCTGTACAATCGGTCCCGCATGTGAGAACGAGGATACTTTAAAAAAGATGTGCGAGGCGGGAATGAATGTTGCAAGACTGAATTTTTCCCACGGAACGCACGAAGAACATTTAAAGAAAATCGCGCTGGTAAAGAAAGTTCGTGAAGAAATGAATCTTCCGATTCCGATAATGCTTGATACCAAGGGCCCGGAATACCGCATCAAGACCTTCAAAGACGGAAAAGTGACTCTGGAGGAAGGCGCGGAATTCATTTTTACGACGGAAGAAGTCGAGGGTGACGAACACAGAGTTTCCGTAAATTACTCCCATCTTTGCGAGGAATTGCAGGTCGGGGATAAAATCCTGGTAAACAACGGTCTGGTAATCTGCGAAGTGAAGCGTATCGAAGGCACAAATGCAGTTTGTGAAGTGCTTTCCGGCGGTGTATTGTCCGACCGCAAGAGTATGAATTTCCCGAACAAGGTCATGAAGGGAGAATATATCTCCGAGCAGGACCGTTCCGATATCCTCTTCGGAATCGAGAATGACGTGGATTTTGTGGCGGCCTCCTTTGTTTCCACAAAGCAGGATGTTGCGGATCTTCGAAAGCTCCTTGACGAAAACGGCGGAGAGAAGATTAACATCATTGCAAAGATTGAGAATCGTGCAGGCGTTGACAATATCGAGGAAATCTGCGAAGTGGCGGACGGCATTATGGTTGCCCGCGGCGATTTGGGCGTGGAGATTCCGTTTGTGGAGGTTCCCGCCATTCAGAAATTCCTGATTCAGAAGTGCCGCCTTTTGGGCAAGCGCGTAATTACCGCAACCGAGATGCTGGAATCCATGATTCAGAATCCGCGTCCGACGAGAGCGGAGATTTCGGACGTTGCAAACGCGGTTTATGACGGTTCGAGTGCGGTTATGCTTTCCGGCGAAACCGCTGCGGGCAAACATCCCGTGGATGCGGTACGCAATATGGCGGAGATTGCGGAATATACCGAAAAACACATTGATTACAAAAAACGTTTTGCAAATACCGAATTTGTGATTCATTCCACACTGGATTCGATTTCGCATGCAACCTGTGCGATGGCGATTGATGTGAATGCGAAATGTATCGTGGTCAATTCCGTATCCGGAAAGACGGCACGTATGGTAAGCCGTTTCCGTTGTCCCTGCGATATTCTGGGAACGACAACGGATAAGAAGGTTTGGAGACAGCTGAATTTAAGCTGGGGAATCGTGCCCTGCCTTTGCGAGGAATACAATTCGATTGACGTTATGTTCTATCAGAACTTAAATCAGGCAAAAGAGATTCTTTGCCTCGAAGCCGGTGACAATGTGGTGCTGACAGGCGGTCAGATTAACGGAAGCTCCGGAAATACCAACACCATCAAGGTGGAAACGGTACGTAAGTAGTTTGAAAAAGGAGTATATGAAATGTCCTGGTTTGTTTTTGCGTTAATTTGTCTGCTCGGATGGGGATTCGCCGATTTGTTCTACAAGAAAGGAACGGATCCGGAGGATCGCTATTCCCATTTGAAAATCGCGGTCTGGGTCGGACTCGTGATGGGCGTGGTAGCCCTCGTTCTGCTTCCTTTCTCGGAGAGTGTAACCGAGAATGGATTCAGCATCGGAACTCTTTTGATGAATACGGCGAAGTATTCGCCCGCTTCTTTTGCCTATATTATTTCGATGGTAATCGGCTATGCAGGCCTTCGCTATCTTGAGGTTTCCATTGTTTCCCCGGTTCAGAATGCTTCCGGAGCATTTTCCATGATTGCAATGATGGTTTTCTTTGCGATTACCGGAACGGTGAATGACGACCTCGGAGATTTTTCCCCGTTAAACATCATCGGTACCGTTCTGATTGTGGCCGGAATGATTGTTCTGGCCGTTGTGGAGAATTCGTTATCGAGAAAAGAAGCAAACGAGGAAGCCAAAACCGAGGAAGAAAAAAAGAAAAACAAAAAATATCAGTTCGGTGCGCTGGCACTGATTTTCCCGATTCTTTACTGTATCTTTGATACGATCGGAACGGCTGCGGACGGAATTATTCTCGATGAGGAAACCGGTCTCGGAATCGGCGAAATCGACTGTCTGGTCCTGTATGGTCTGACCTTTCTGGCAGCGGGAATCGGCTGTTATATCTTTTTGCTGATTCGCACGAAAAAAGCATACAATCCGTTTGCGAAACATGAAATTGCGAATAAGGGTGTGGCTGCATGCTTTGAGGAGTTCGGTCAGATCTTTTACGTGTTTGCGATGGCGAGAAATCCCGTTCTGGCGGCACCCATGGTTGCTTCCTACTGTATTGTGTCGGTGCTTTTGTCACGGGTTTTCTTAAAGGAAAAACTGAAAGCATCCCAGTATGCATGCGTCATTGCGGTTATCATCGGAATCGTCTGCATGGGAGTTGCGGAAGGACTCGGCGAAGCCGAATAAAGAGTCCGTGAAGAATCGGCAGGTTTTGAGGGAGAAAGAACTTGAAGCATTTGCTGAAGTACTTAAAACCGTATACGAAAGAAAGCATTTTAGCGCCTGCATTTAAACTAGTGGAGGCGCTTCTTGATTTGATTGTACCCATTGTTATTGCAGATATCATCAACAACGGCATTAAAAACGGGGACAAAGAATACATTATTGCGCGTTTTATTTTCTTAATTGTGCTGGCAGTCTTGGGCCTTGCATTCTCGATTACCGCGCAGTTTTTTGCGGCCCGCGCCAGTGTGGGCTTTGCGGCAAATCTCCGTAAGGATTTGTTTTCGCACATTCAGAAATTTTCCTATGAAAAACTGGATATGATCGGCACGGAAACCCTGATTACCAGAATCACGGGCGATGTGGCACAGCTGCAAAACGGCGTGAATATGGTACTGCGCCTTCTTCTTCGCAGTCCCTTTATCGTTTTCGGTGCGATGATTATGGCATTTACCATCAATGTAAAGGCGGCGTTCATTTTTGTTGTGAGCATTCCCGTGCTGGCGGCGGTAGTGTCCGCGATTATGTGGATTACGATTCCTTTGTACAAGCGTGTGCAGGGACATCTGGACGGAGTGCTCCTCACAACCAGGGAGAATCTGACCGGCGTGCGCGTGATTCGCGCATTCTGCAAGGAAGAAGAGGAAGTAAAAGAGTTTGACGAAAAGAACGATGCCTATACAAAAATGAATCTTTTTGTCGGCAGAATTTCCGCATTGTTAAACCCCGCAACGTATGTGCTGATCAGCATAGCAACCTGCGTGCTTTTCTGGCAGGCCGGAGATTCCGTTTATACGGGAAGGATGGAACAGGGCGATCTGGTGGCATTATACAACTACATGGCACAGATGATTGTGGAACTTGTGAAGCTGGCCTCCCTGATTATTACGATGAATAAGGCACTGGCATGCGGCAGCCGTGTAGCGGCGGTGCTTGCCGAAGAATCCGGAATGGAGTATCCGGAAGCGGAGAGCACGAAGGATGTTTCGGAAGAAAAGAAGACGGAGACTTCGGATTCCGACATTGCCGTGCGTTTTAACCATGTCAGCTTTTCTTATGAAGGCTCGAAGGAAGATGCGCTTTCGGATATTGATTTTATGGTTCGAACGGGAGAAACGGTCGGTATCATCGGCGGTACCGGATGCGGCAAATCCACGCTCGTGAACCTGATTCCGAGATTCTATGATGTGACCGGCGGGAGCATTGAGGTATTCGGCCGTGACGTGAAAGACTACGAAAAAGGCGTTCTGATCCGTGAAATCGGCGTGGTTCCGCAAAAAGCGGTCCTCTTTGCCGGAAGTATCCGGGATAATTTAAAATGGGGCAACGAAAATGCAGGCGAAGAGGAACTTGCGCGCGCGCTTGAGATTTCGCAGGCGGCGGAAATCGTGGAAAAGAAGGAAGGAAAGCTCGATGAAATTGTAGAGCAGGGCGGTAAGAACTTCTCCGGCGGACAGAAGCAGCGTCTGACCATTGCAAGGGCGCTTGTAAAGAATCCCCGCATCCTGATTCTCGACGATTCTTCTTCGGCGCTGGATTATGCGACTGACTTAAAACTGCGCAGGGCGATTCAGGCTCTGGACGGGAAGATGACCACGTTTATCGTATCGCAGCGTACGTCAAGCATTCAGTCGGCGGACCTGATTCTTGTGCTGGATGACGGCAGGATTGTCGGAACCGGTACTCATGATGAACTCTTAAAGACCTGTGATGTTTACCGGGAAATCTACGATTCCCAGATGCAGGACGGAAAGGAGGAGAGCGCATGAGTAAGAAGCAGTCTCCTTCCGTCATAAAGAAACTTTTAAAATTCCTCGGACGTTACAAGGCTCTTTTGCTGGTAAGTCTTTTGTTATCCGTAATCACGGTGGTTTTGCAGTTATACGTGCCGGTTCTGTTCGGTCGCTGCATCGACTATGTCGTGGAAGAAGGAAATGTCGATTTTAACTCCCTTTACAATACGATTTGGTGGATTCTGCTTTTCGTGGCAATTGCGGGAGTCGCAACCTGGATTATGGGACTTGTGAACAACCGCCTGACATATGGCATCGTTAAGAGTATCCGTGCATCCTCCATCCGTAAAATTCAGCTCCTTCCCTTATCCTATCTGGACAGGAAGGGCGTTGGCGACATCGTAAGCCGCATCATTACCGATACGGACCAGCTTTCCGACGGATTGCTTTTGGGATTTACACAGCTCTTCTCAGGGATTGTGACAATCGTTGTAACGCTTGTCATCATGCTTCGGATGAATCCCTGGATTACTTTGCTGGTGCTTGTGTTGACCCCGCTTTCTTTCTTCGTGTCCAAATTCATTGCGACCGGAACTTATAAAATGTTCAAACAGCAGAACGAGATCCGCGGAGAACAGACTTCGCTTGTGGAAGAAATGGTCGGCGGAGCAAGAATCGTGCATGCATTCGGATACGAGGAGCGTGCAAACGAGCGCTTTGCGGAGAATAACGAACGTCTCCGTCAGGCTTCCGAAAAGGCGGTATTCTATTCCTCCTTAACGAATCCGTCAACAAGAGCGGTAAACTCGGTGATTTATGCATGCGTGGCACTGATGGGTGCTTACATGATTCTAAACGGCAAACTGACCGTCGGCGGATTATCGCTTCTTTTGGCATATGCAAATCAGTACATGAAGCCGTTTACGGATATTTCAAGCGTAATTACGGAGCTTCAGAATGCCCTTTCGTGTGCGGGACGTGTGTTTGACCTCCTCGAAGAGGAGAATCAGAGTGCGGACAGTACGGAGGAATTAAAGAACGTTACAGGCAAAACGCAGGCACAGGGCGTGTATTTTTCCTATGTAAAGGAAAGACCGCTAATCGAGGATTTCAATCTGGAGATAAAAGAAGGCACACATGTTGCGATTGT
>JAEEGL012393793.1_pt1 | contig 12908 bp, 7 predicted proteins | sample 9134231 | NCBI WGS metagenome assembly JAEEGL01 (sample SAMN16246548, study PRJNA631951) | gut metagenome | biome: gut microbiome; feature: rumen; material: fiber-attached | host: Bos | place: Iran: Karaj | collected 2018-10 | reverse complement strand
GGCGTCATCCGCATCTGCCAGTTTCTTTTCTTCGAGATAAATGGTCTTATAGAGCACATCTGGAGCTGTGCCGCGTTTGAGGTATTTATCGGCAATGGCCAGCTCTTTATCGAGTTCGCTCTGGAATTTTGCCAGTGGCTGTGCGCCATTGATTACTGTGCCATTCATGAAGAAGTGCGGCGTGCCTTTCACACCGACGCTTACGCCTTGTGACAGATCGCTTTTGACGCGGTTTTTCACGGTATCGCTTTCCATATCGGCTTTGAGTCGCTCGACATCCAGGCCGATTTGGGCGGCATAGCTTTCCAGATCCGACTGATCCAGCTTTTTGTTGTTGGCAAAGAGCAGATCATACATTTCCCAGAATTTGCCCTGTAATGCGGCAGCTTCGGCAGCTCGGTGCGCGCCATCGGCTTTGTCATGGAAGGGCAGTGGGTTGTGTTTAAACACCAGTCGTATTTTACCCGGGTTCTTTTCCATGAGCTCGTGGACTGTATCGTTGGCACGTTTGCAGTACGGACACTGGAAATCTGTGAATTCGATGAGGGTAATCGGGGCATCTACGGGACCAAGTGCTGGTGCGCCATTGAAATCGACGAATTGGCGTGCGGGCGGTTTAGGCGCGTTGCGTTTGAGCAGCTCTTTGTACAAATTTTCGCCTTCAAGACCTGTTTGTTTCTGGAGCTTTTGCGCTTTTTCCAGGGCGTCGTCGATCTTGGTCTTGAACTGTTCGTATGGCTGTGCGCCTTTGAGCGGTTCGCCGTTGATTGAGAAATTGGGCGTGCCCGAAATCTGATTGTCTTCAGCAATTTTCAGGGCCTTATCGATGGCAGCAACGGTCTGGGGCGAATGCAGATCTGCTTTAAATTTGTCCACATTCAAACCAATCGTTTCTGCGTATTTGATTAAATCCGGTTCTTTCAAATTCTTCTGGTTTTTAAACAGCATGTCGTGCATTTCCCAGAATTTGTCCTGCAATCCTGCGGCATGTGCGGCCTGATGGGCGAGTTTGGCGTCTTTGTGCATTGGCAAAGGATTGTGGTTGAAAATGACGCGGACGGTGTCGGGGTAATTATTGAGAATGGCGGCGATCGTCGGCTCCGCACGACTGCAGAACGGGCATTGATAATCGCTGTATTCGACGATGGTTACGAGCGCATTCTGTGCGCCGCGGGCCGGACGACCATCGGGCGCAGTAAAGGATTGAAGCGCTTTGGCTGAATGCTCACTAATCATCGTGCTGACAATGTAATTGGCATTGGTCAGACTGCCGACTCGGGCCACTTCGTCGTTTACTGCCTGCAGAAGCTCATCTTTTGTCACATTGCCCTTGAACTTGAGTTCTTTGCCATTGATGAAAACGGCCGGTGCACCCTTGACGCCGAGTTTTTGTGCAAGGTTTGAGTCGGCTTCGATTCGATTCTGGGTGTCATCCGAATCCATGAACATCTTGAATTTTTTACCATCTATGCCCAGTTCGGATGCGATTCGGATGGCTTCATCTTCGTTGAATTGTCCTTTGTCCAGCGCAGCAAGCTTATCCGCATATTCCCAGAAGCGGTTTAGTTTTTGTGCAGCGACGGCTGCGCGTGCACGAAGCATCGACTCGCCATTTTTGGATAATGGTTTGAGTTTCCTGCCTTCAAATCTTTTCTCATCCGCATCTCTGAGGGGATAGGACTTATAGACAACCGCAACATTCTTGCCATGCGCTTTAAACAATGGGTCCAGTGCTTCGCGGTAAATGTATCTGCCCGCCGGTGTCGAGAAATCTGTAAAGATGACAACGGTTGCCAGTGCATTGACACCACCTTTGACCGGGCTGTTGCTAATGGGCAGTATGCTTGAATCGAGGTGAAGATTGGCATATTGCGCCGATACATCCTGGCTTGAAACACTGGCTTCATGCGCATTTTTCAATTCACACAGACCGAAACCCAAAGCTGCGGCAATTGCTGCAATTGTCGTTGTGACAGCGAAGTTCGAATTGGACATTATTCTTTCTCCATTTTAATGATATTTTGAGGATGGTTGCAGAGAGCCCCGGACCGGGGGCGTTGCGGGGACCTCCCCGCAGCGGGGGTAGGCGCGTATGGATGCGGCGGCATTTGAAGAAACGTGCGAATGCGCGTTTCGGCAAAAATGACGCCGCATGCAAAGCGCCGTAGGGGGCTCGGCCCCCCGCATATCATCTGCATGCCGACTGTGATAACACGAGGACCGTATGTATTAATGGTCCTGATTCTGTGCCAGATTCGGGGTTCTAGCACACCATGCGCATTTAAACAAGACCATCCAACAGGGCGCTCCAATGCGCATGAATCCTAGATTCGGCTGGCGATGTGTCTTTGAGTATTGTGGCGATTTCGCTGTGTATTTCGCCGAGTTCCCTGAAATCACCGAGCGCTTCGAAACCTTTGGAGGCGTCGCAGAGCGTTTTCAGGCGAACTTCGGGGGCGTTGTCCTGCACTTTTGACAGAAGATGGAGCGCGGCAGATTCGGTGCGGAAATCCCCATTTTTGTGCGCGGTATCGATGGCCATGTTGAGAATTTTGGTGGCGCGTACTGTTTCGCCGGTGACGATGCTGCGGCGGGCAATGGCCAGAAATGCTTTGCCCACATAAAGAATATCGTTGAGGCGACGGGCTGTGTCGATAAAAACCTGGCTCAGGGACATGTCGTATTCGAGCCGAACGACAAGCACCGAGAATTTAACCTCCAGCTGCTCGTAGCTGAGCGGTTCTTTGAGCATGTTCACGCATTCCAGCGCGTGATCGAGATAGGCCAGGGCTTCGTCCGGTTTTTGTTCGTGTTTGCAGAATCTGGATTTGAGAACATCGTAGGAGGCATATTTTTCGGGCGTGTCGATGTTGGGCAGAATAAACTCCAGCCAGTTGATGTATTGGGATGCCTGTGCATAATCGCCGTTTCCGAGACAGATTTCGGCCTCGATAAACCAGATATCTGCCATTTCGGGCGTGCGCGAATCTACAAATCCCAGATGCTGTTTGAGCGCGTCTTTTGCCGATCCAATCAGTGTCCGGGCCTGCTCGAAATTGCCCCATAACACGCTTTGACGTGCCAGATGCAGAAAGACTTCGAATGCATCGTAATACATGTGTGCAGCCAGCAGATGCGACGCGATTTCCATATCATTATCAAAGCTGGGCTGCGACTCGCGGCGAGCTTCGACGATGACGCGGTGACAATCCTGAAGTTCATACGGCTGCATGGTCGCCAGAAGCGCATCGCGCATCAATGGATTGCTGAAGGCGAGCGTTGTTTCGTCGAGCGTTTTGAGCAGACCACCGGACAGACCGAGGGAAATAAAGGTGCTGTGGCTGATGAGACGCGGATTTTCAGGCATGTGCCTGAGCGCAGCTGCGAGCTGTTTGGGCGTAAAATAATCACCAAAAAGCGCAGCAAGCGCAGCCACTGGCTGATAGGTGCGCTGCGGATATTCCTCAAATGTCATGTGAATTTGCCGCAGTATGGATTCATGTACCATCTGGGGAATGGGCAGTTCGCTGATTGGCTGTTTGCTCGTATAGCCGCGTGAAGTTGGGATCAGAAATCCCGCAAGCTGCCACTGTCGGGCGAGATCTACAGCAATTTGGGGCATTCCCTGGGACATGTTCTCGATAAAGCCGGATAAAGCTTCACTGACGCCCAGACTCTGGGTTATCAGGGTATGCATGTTTGCTTTCGAGAGCGGTTCGATCTCAATGCCGCGACGAAGCCAGATGCGGTTTTCATTGCCCAGCGCAATTTCCATATCTGTAGGGACTTCGTTCATCGTCGTATTCACGACACAGACCAGAATCGGTCTGTTCTGCGAAACGTTGTCGCAAAGTTCCCGAACGATGGCGCATAATTCCGGCTGTTGTTCGGCGCAGACGTTGTCGAAACTGAGCACCAGCGGACGAACTCGCGTCAGCATTGAGAATACCGTACTCAGCAGATTGTCCATCTTGTTCAGCGGCGGCGTCTTTTGGGTGATCTCCGCACGAAATATCGTGTTCAGCGCAATCACGCGCGGATCACTTTCGTTGTCAGTATGCAGGAATCGGCATAATGCCAGTGTGACTTGCTGCGGCGTGAGCGTCTTTAGCAGCAACTTGGCAAATAGCGCATGATATACAGCAAACCGCAGATTGGCGCAGCTTGCACCGTCCACGACCAGCGATGTCGCCGTGCCGTTTTTAAAACAATCCTGCGAGAACGATTCGAGAAAACGGCTTTTTCCAACGCCGGGACGCCCGGTGATGAGTACTGCAGCCGAACGGCGGCAGTGATAGACATCCTGCAGATATCGGCTCAGCACCATCTTGGCACTTTGATTGCCAACATACATCGGCGGACGCAGTGAAAGCACGGAATAGTTGTAATTGCAGTGCTCCAGCTCCGGAAGTATCGCGCTGTAGTTCTTGGGCGCAAATTCACTCGAAAAGAAAGGAACATTCAGATCCTGACGAAAATCGATGATCGTATCGTTGGGTTGTTTGTAGGCTTGTATGCCAAATTCGAGATTGTCATGAATCAGGCGGTATCGGCGTAATGCTGCACGAAAATCGGCGGCTGTTTCGTATCGGCTGTCTGGCATTTTTTCGAGCAAACGCTCGATAATTGGCGTCAGACGGCGGGCAGATTCAAATTCGGGCAATGGGACAAACGGTTTCGGTTTGTCTTTGGCCTGTGCCACCATTACCGTCACCGCATTTGTGCCTTTAAACGGCGGTTCACCTGTAAACAATTCATACAGTATACAGCCAATGCTGTAGAAATCTGTCGCCGGACATATCTGATAGTGCTCGTCACATGCCTGTTCCGGAGCCATATATATTGGTGTACCGACGACCATGCCGTCGCATGTGATGCGCGTATCATTTTCGTCCATCTGAAGTGCCAGACCAAAATCCATGATCTTTGGCATCAGATGGTGTGATTCATCTACGGTTACCAGGATGTTGTCGGGCTTTAGATCGCGGTGGATTAACCCGTGGCAGTGTGCTTCGTCCAGGCCTTCCAGAATGCGGTCGAGCAACAGCATGATTTCATCAAACGAATGCTGCTTGAGCAATGTGGCGCTAATCGGTGCGCCATCGACCTGCTCCATAAAAATATAAGGTTCGCCAGTCAACATCTGGCCAACATCATAGACCTGCACGATGTATGGATGGATGAGCTGCGCAAAATTTCGGATTTCGCGCTCGAATCGCGTCAAAGAGACATCCGGCGATTCGTTTTTGCGGCGAATGACTTTAAGCGCGCCGACTTTGTTTACGCGTGTATCCCGAACAGACCAAACTACACCCATTCCGCCTTCCCCCAGCCGGGTGATGGGTTCAAAATATTCAGGTAACCCCGTAATGGTGGTTTCCTCCATACCGATTGCTCTCTTATTGCGATCCTGGCAATTTCCTCATTGATTGCCGATGATGTCCATTTCAAACGAAAGCCGGGGAAAGCGGCTTAACGACCAAACCCCGATCTTATCGCTTTTTTTTTACAAATCAATGATATTCTACCGATTTCGCGGGGTAACGTAACAGTTCAGTCTATAACCAAGAACGCCATAGGCGTTCAATATCCATAGCCCTAACGGGCTTATGTACGGCTGAACAGTTACCATCCCTCATCCCTCCAAACACACAAATGCTCGTAATCGCATAACGTTGCTTATGGCTATAGGCTGAATCGTAACGAACAAACTGTAACATTCTATAAAACACTTGGAAGTGAATGGCTTTCGCAGATATAATCCCCCCGCTTCGGGGATAACGCTAGCGCCTGTAAACGGCTTTTGGCTACGCATACTGCGATCTTCCGTAGCAGCTGCGCGCAAATCGCAAGCAGCCATTGGATAAAACGCCCATTGAAGGAAAAAATATGAAAAAAGCTCACAGACTCAATCAGGTTCAGGCATCTTTAACGCTTGCGATCACCGCTCGTGCCGCCGAAATGCGCGCCGAAGGTCTCGATGTCGTCAGTTTTGGCGCGGGTGAACCCGACTTTATCACGCCACAGCCCATCATCGATGCGGCAAAGGACGCGCTCGATCGCGGCATGACCAAATACACGCCCGTTACTGGAATGCCTGCGCTTCGAGCCGAAATCGCAGCCTGGTACACCAAAACCTTCGGTGTCGAAACGAAATCCGACGAAGTCATCGTCGGTATCGGCGGCAAACAGGTCATCTACAATGCCATCATGTCGATGGTGGATCCTGGCGACGTCGTTCTCATCCCCGCGCCCTACTGGCTCTCGTATCCCGCCATGGTACACCTCGCCGACGGTACGCCCGTGTTCATTCCAACCGAACAGGCCGACGAATTTCTGCTCTCCCCCGAAAAACTCGACGACGCCATCCAGCAATATCATCCAGTCCTGCTCGTCCTCAACTCGCCGTGCAATCCCACCGGCGCTGCCTATAGCGCCGAAAAACTCAGCAAACTCGCCGAAGTCCTGCGCAAACACCCCGAAGTCACCATTCTCTGGGACAACATCTATGCCCAGCTCGTTTACAATGGCTTCAAACACGTCGAACTCGCCAAAGTCGCACCAGACCTAAAGAATCGCATTATCACGACCGGCGGCTTCTCAAAATCGTTTGCCATGACCGGCTGGCGTCTCGGATTCGCGATTGCCGATCCCGCGCGCATCAAGCTGATGACAACGCTGCAAAGCCACTCGACCTCCAACGCCGTCAGTTTCGCCCAGGCCGGTGCCATCCAGGCTCTGCGCCTCGATCCCTCTGTCGTCGAAAATATGCGCCAGGCCTTCGAACGCCGTCGCACCATCATCCTCAATGAAATCGCCAAATTCCCCGATCTGTCGTGTCTGCCGCCAAACGGTGCCTTCTACATCATGTTGAATTGCACAAAATTCTGCAATATCGACAAAAATGGCGTCACCATTCATAACGATATCGAACTCGCCCAATATTTGCTTGAAAAAGGCATGGTTGCTACGGTTCCGGGTACTGCGTTCGGCGCGCCAGGCTATTTGCGACTATCTTTCGCCATGAAGGATGAGGATATCATCAAGGGTATTCAGCGCATCGGAAATACGCTTGAGAGTTTAAAATAAAATTTTATAAATTTATATATTTGTTGAATTTTGTGTCGCCGTGCTATTTGGCGCATACTGCGCCAAATACGCCCGGTCGCGGCGTCTATATCGGCTACGCCTCCATACGCCGCCGCATTTTTGATTTTTGCTTTCAAAATACATAACTGTCGCCGTACGAAACTAAAAAAATGAGACCCCAGCTATATAAACGCATTGCCGACTACATCTTTGAGATCTATCGCTGGATAAGCAGCCACGGCCCAAAACCGTTCGAACCCAAAGCGCCTGGCTTATTTATCGATGTACTGGAATACCAGCGGCTGAACCATCCATTTTACGGCAAATACTGTGAAATCAATGGCCGCACCGAGCGCGGCTCTTCGATTTTTGATTATCCTCCGCTGCCGGTTGAATCGTTCAAACGCGCCGATTTATGCCCATTTGGCAAGAGAGAGGTCGTGGCTGAGTTCTATTCGAGCGGTACGACGGAAGGCGTTCACAGCGTTCACAAATTCCGCGATCTTGGGTTGTTGCAGCGCACCAATTTGCTCACGTATACGATGTGGATGCTGCAGCTTTTGCCCAAACTCGCGCGATACTATTCGCTGATGCCATCGCCGCAGGATAACCCGCATTCGTCGCTGGGATACATGATTTCGCAGTTTGTGGATAACATCGGTATCGAAGGTTCGGGGTATTTCTTTACGATGAAGCGTGGTCTTGATGCAGATGGCCTGTGTGCAGCGCTCGAGCAGTCATCTCGCGAGGAAATTCCTGTCAATCTGATGGGGCCTTCGTTTGCCTGGGTGCATCTGCTGGATGCATTGGGCGACCGAACGTTCAAGTGCGCACCAGGCAGCAGTTTGCTCGAGACCGGCGGTTACAAGGGGAAATCCCGCGAAGTGCCCAGAACCGAGCTTCGCGATGCACTGTCTGCAAAACTTGGCATCAGCCGCCGCAATATCTATGGCGAATACGGCATGTGTGAGCTCTCCAGCCAGGGTTACGAAATCTGTGCGCTCAATACCACTGGCGAATTGCCCGAAGAAGGGCTCTATATCTTTCCGCCATGGCTCAAATGTATCATCTTTAATCCCGACGACATGAGCCCTGTGATGCCGGGAAATCCCGGTCAAATCGCTTTTTGCGACTTGTGCAATCTCGACAGTGCTGCCTATATTTTAACCGGAGATATCGGGACATTGGTCGAGCTGCCAAACGAATTGCGCAACCGGATTAAGGGATATCCCCGATTCGCACTCAATCTGGCCGGACGTGCGCCCAATGCCATTCCCAAAGGCTGTTCGATCGCATGGGACGAATGGGCCCGGAAGTCGTAACGATTCTGCGTAACCAGTTTGGCACACCATTTGAAGCGTATCTGAAAATCAGATGGGTACATCGTTGCTCCCTGCATTTTGAACGTTTCAAAACATAAGGAACCCAGCCATGAAATCGTCATTATTGCGAATCGGTATTGCGGTCGCTGTGATTATGGGGGCGCAGTGTGGGTGCAGTGCCTCTTTGCAAATCACCAATTATCCGCTGTTTTTTAATCACGAAAACAACTACCGCGGGATGGCTGTGGCACCTGTACAGAACAACGTCGAACCCGGACGGTTTACAGATGGACTGAGCTCGGGATTGGTGCGCAGATTGAAGGAAAATGGCTATTATCGTGTGGCAGATTATACACAAGAGAACATCGGTGATAAGCAGCTCATCGATCAATTGTTCAATAAGCAGGATGTCGATCTGGTGACGTTCAGTACGGTTGTCGGCTATGATGAAGGCTGGGATGAACGCACCGAAAGACGCACCGAATATCATACATATTACGAAGAAGATGAGGATGGTAACGAGGTTGAATACAACGAACCGTATGAGGTGGATTATCCGATATATGAGCGCACAACCGTAGCTTATATGTCTGTGAGTGTCATCGACTTGAAGTCGGGTGAAAAGGTGTATAGTGCGGTTCTGGATGGTTTGTGTTCTGAAGAAAACGAAGATCTCAACGATATGTCTGCACCACTGGATGCTTTATGGTGCGCGTTTAACCGAACACTGTCCGAAGAAGTCTTTCATGTGAGCCCGATTCGGGAGACGATACGCGTTAAACCAAAAGACACGATGAAAATCTATCGCGTCGATTCCCCCGATAAATGGGAAAGAACAACCGATTTTTCGCCAAAAGATAAGATGGCTGTATCGTTCGGGTTTCCGAGCACTGCGCGGCATAATTACTTTAAATTCGATATCGTCTATGGCGACAAGGATACGGTGGTTGCCTCGGAGAAAATCCATTGGGAGGGCGACCGAAAAATCTATTACTACGATATTGCTTCGTTTCTGGAAGCCAGTGGCGGCGCTGATACCTATAAGATCCGGCTGTGGGACAGCTATCAGGTCGCATTTTCGCGAGAGATCGAGGTGGACAAGTAAAAAGGCTATGTTTAGCCAGTGTGGATATAGCGTTGCCCCGATGCGTGTGAGATACTGGCAAAGAGCGCCGAGCTTCGGGCGTCGAGTCGGCCAATGATCACTCGTGGCTCATTGCTCATCGCTCGTGGCCGCAAAGCAGACAACTTTACTTTTTCATATCCACGATCGTTAAACAGAGCCAATAAAAAAAGACGTTCCGAGGAACGTCTTTTGGCGCGGCGTATCGCAGATAGCCGCGTCACTTTGCGCGGCGTATCGCAGATAGCCGCGCCCCATCCAATATAATATTATTCCTTGTGCGCTTTGACCTTGATCCAGAGCTCGGAAATCATCTTGCGGATGACGTCGTTGTCGTGGAAGATTTCGTCTTTGGGGTTGCCACTGCGCGGTTGATATGCGGCATTCTCATGATAATCGCCGCCATCTTTGGTCATTTCGGCGAAGGCTTTGGCATTTGGCGAGGTGTAACCGACGGCCTTGGTGTTACCGAGAGCGGGTTCGTAGCTGATGACGTAGTTGATGAACTTGTTGGCCAGAGCGGGATTTTCGGCGTTGGTGGGGATGACCATCGCGTCGTACCAGACGTTGGTGCCTTCGTTGGGGGCGAAATAGGCCATATCCTTGTTCTCGTTGAGGATGGTCGCGGCATCACCCGAATAGACGATGGCGATATCCTTGAGGCCACTGCTCATATTGTCGATGACTTCGTCGGTGACATAGGTCGGATTCATCGTGTCGTTCATCTTGAGCAGCCATTCGTAGGCCTGGTTGATTTCGTCCTTGTTTTCGGTGTTCATTGAGAAGCCGAGCTGTTTGAGCGCGATCATGAAACTGTCGCGTTCCGAATCGTACCAGTAGATCTTTCCGGCAAAATCGGTGTTCTGAAAGATGTTATAGCCCTGGCTTTCGACGGTTGCAGGATCGACTTTTGTCTTGTTGTAGACGATGCCGACATTGCCCCAGAAATAGGGGATTGAATAGGTATTGTCGGGATCAAAACTGAGGTTCTTTACGGCATCCGAGAGCTCACCTATGTTGGTGATCGCGGCTTTGTCGATGGGCTGGAGCATCTTTTGTTTGAGCAAACGTTCGATCATATAGTCGGACGGTACGAGCACATCGTATTTATCGCCGGCCTGAACTTTCGCATACATCATTTCGTTGCTGTCGAAATATTCGACAATCACTTTGACTTTGAGTTGCTTTTCAAAGTTGGGAATGAGCGTTTCGCTCATATAGGCGCCGGGAATATAGAGTTTGAGCTTGCCATTGCCGACATCATTTGCTTCGGCTTTGGGCGCTTCAGCCTGAACGCCGGCTTTTTCGGCATCCGAAGGCTTGTTCTCGCTGTTCCCTTTGGAGCATGCGGATCCAATAAAGAGACCGGCTGCTGCAACTGCAACCATGCCGGTTTTGGCAATAAATGAAAATCTGCTGGTTGTTTCTGTCTTTTTCATGTCTTTCCCTTTCTAACTTTTAACCTTCGAGTTTTTTGGAGGCTTTGCGCTTAATCAACGGAATTACATTCGCTGCAATCAGCGAAACTGTGATGATGAGAATGACGAGTGATGAAAGTGCATTGATTGACGGATTGACCCGTTTGGACATGGTATACACGAGAATCGAAATATTTTGAACACCATTACCCGTCACAAAGTAAGAAATTACGAAATCGTCGAAGCTCATGGTGAACGCAATGAGCGCACCGGCGATAATGCTTGGTTTGATTTGCGGGATGATCACCTTTGTCATGGCCTGGAATGGCGTACATCCCAAATCGAGTGCGGCATCGGTCAGATTCGGATCGAGGGTGCGCAGCTTGGGCATCACCGACAGAATGACAAATGGCGTACAGAACATGATGTGGGCGAGCAGCATCGTGATAAAGCCTTTGGGGATCGCGATGGCTGAAAACAGCATCAGCAGGCTGATGCCGGTAACGATATCGGGGTTCATCACCGGGAGCTCATTGATGCGTTCGACCGAAGAGCGCAGAATCTTCCCGGATTTGCTCAGTCCGATGGCTGTTATGGTGCCCAGAATGGTTGAGACGGCGGTTGCGATCACCGCAATAATAATCGTGTACCAGATCGAATCGAGCATCACGGGATCGGCGAACATCTTTTCATACCAGCGCAGCGAGAATCCGTCGAAACGTGTGAGCGATTTGCTGCTGTTGAACGAAAAAATGATGATATAGATGATGGGCAGATAGAAGAATAAAAGCGTCGCGCCGAGTACAACTTTTGAAATGATGCCCCTGGATTTGCTGTATTTTTCCATATCTAGTTCTCCTTTGTCGGCTGGACATCAATTTTGCGCGTGAGCCACATCGAAATGATGATGATGATGGCCATAATCATCGAAATTGCCGAACCGAAATGCCAGTCTCCTGCTGTAAGAAATTGGCTTTCGATAACATTTCCGACCAGAACATATTGGCCGCCGCCCAAAAGCTTGGGGATGAAGAAGGAACTGACTGCTGGCAAAAAGACGAGCGTGATGCCGCTGACAATGCCTGGCAGCGACAGCGGCAGCGTAACGCGCAAAAAGCTTTGTACTTTGTTCGCGCCCAAATCGGCTGCGGCTTCGAGCAGGCTGTTGTCCATTTTGGCAAGTGATGTATGAATCTGCAGTATCATAAAGGGCAAAAAGTTATAGACCATGCCCAGGGCAACTGCGAAATCGGTATACAGCAGCGTGACATCTTCAAAGCCAAATAAAGCCAGCAGCTTCGACAATATGCCGCCGCTTTGTAAAATGCCCATCCACGCATAAGTGCGCACGAGCATGTTGATCCACGTCGGCAGCGTGAGCAGCAGGATCAGAATGATGCCGTGATTTCCCTTCGCCTTCGAGATGATATAGGCCACGGGATAGCCCAGTAAAATGCAGATCACCGTCGTTAAAAATGCAATCCACAGCGACTTGCCGACGACGCTTAAAAACGTTGCGTCGGTCACAAATCGGATGAAATTATCGAACGAAAACTGAACCGAAGCGACATCGTTGCCCGGGATGGTGAACGCATACAAAAGTATGAGCAGCATCGGGAGCACGATGAGTGCCGCAATCCACACGATGTATGGAAAGGACATCAGGGTAAACTTATTCATTTTCATCCTGGAATCGTCTCCTTCTTCATCAGGTGGATATCTTCGGGATCAAAGATCAGACCAACTTCGGTTTCTTCGGCCAGCGCCTTGGTCGTTGAGACTTTGTAACGATAGCCCTTGGTGGCAAACGTGATTGGGTATTCGCCCGGCTGAATGTTTTCCCAGTCGAAATCGTAGTTCACATCCGAAACCGCAACTTCTGTATCATCTTCGAGTGACCATGCCGACGCATTGGCCCACGTCTTCAAATCTGTGTCGAGCGCCATCGAATCGCGG
>JAEEGL010446058.1_pt1 | contig 12908 bp, 9 predicted proteins | sample 9134231 | NCBI WGS metagenome assembly JAEEGL01 (sample SAMN16246548, study PRJNA631951) | gut metagenome | biome: gut microbiome; feature: rumen; material: fiber-attached | host: Bos | place: Iran: Karaj | collected 2018-10 | reverse complement strand
CTGGACGAAGCTCGCCATGGAAAAGGGCTACGCCCTCGACTGGGATCCCGAACACCGCATCTGCTTCAAGGGCGGCATGTTCGGACAGAAGCTCATCATCGCGCCGGAGCAGAACCGGGCCGTCGCGCTCCAGGCTTACGGGGCGAACAGCGACGTTGTCGCGGAATGGGTGAAGCATTACGGGGACTGATATTCCTTTCGTACAGCAGACAAGGGAGGAGTCGGAAACGACTCCTCCCTTGTTTCATTCCAGCCCCATCCGGGCGTATTTCGCCGCCATCCCGCCGACAAACGGGTACGGGATCCACCGCCGGAAGGCCAGCGCGTACCAGTGCGCGAGGGAAAAGCAGGCCAACGCGCGGAACGCCGTCTCACCGCCCTCTCCGGATCCGCCCCGGTCGGAAAGCAGAAGCGACAGTTCTTCCTCCAGCGGAAGGGGCGCGCGCATGGGACGCTGCCAGTCGAGGACCGCGATCCGTCCGGCCGCTTGATGTTCCGGCATATCGGCGGGATCCGTCCTCATCAGGTTTTCCCCTTTCAGGTCCCCGTGCAGGAAACCGACCGGCGCCTCCCAGCAGAAGCGCAGTTCTCCGCGGATCCGGACAAGGGAAACGCTGATTCATTCGGCGGCAATCGGCTGTCGACAGTCGGTTATCAGTGCAGGAAAAGCCAGGCCAGAAACAGAATCCCGAACAGCACCAGAAAAACGGGCCCGAACACAAGGAACGCCGCGATGATCATCGCGGGAAGATCCCCCTTCTCGAGTTTCACGCCGCCTTCGTTCCGCTGCCGGTACTCTTCCGCGCGGCGTTCCGCTTCATCGGGAGACAGGTCCTCCGGCTCTCCGGGCAGTCCCTCCGGGGTCTCCGCGTCGGGGTCCAAACCGTTTGCTTCGCGGTACGCGCGGAGCTTTTCCGCGGCGATCCGCTGTTCTTCGGACACATCGGACCTATCGGACACCTCTCCGTCCTTCCGCTGCTGTTTTTCCGCTTCTTCTTTTTTCTTTTCCTCGAGATATCTCCGATTCCGTTCGCGCATGACGTCAAAAGCGCGTTCGGTTTTTTTCCACATGGTGCGGCGCTCCTTTTCCGATTCCGGTTTTATACCCGATCTTCTTTGGCCTCATACAGCTTTACTACAGCAATCCAATAAAATAATGACGCCGGCGCTGTCTCATCGCAGGAGAGAATAAAAAGCCGCTACACCCTGTCATTCCGAACCGGTGACCGTGTCACCGGTGTGGGAATCCGTTCTCCACCCGGGAAAAGACCGAAAAAACGGATTGCCGCGACCCCTGCGGGGTCGCGCAATGACGGATCTGTCAAGAGCGTCGAATTTAGAGGATTGCTATAGTATCAGCCGAAAAAACACGCAGGGGAGGGTTCAGGAAAAACCCTCCCCCGCTCACCGGACGGGTCATTGATTTGCAATGGTCTTATCTTCGTAAGGCTCCAGCAGATGATGGCAGGCTGCGAAGTGATTCGGACGGACCTCCTGCATTTCCGGCGTGATCTGCGTGCAGATCTCCGTGCAGTACTTGCAGCGGGTGTGGAACTTGCATCCCTTCGGCGGATTGACCGGGGAGGGGATGTCGCCTTCCAGGATCACCAGCTCGCGGTTGTCGTCCACATTCGTCGTGGGGATCGCCGAAAGCAGCGCTTCGGTGTACGGATGCAGCGGATGGTCGAACAGCTCCTGGGAATCGGAGAGCTCCACCATGTTGCCCAGGTACATGACGCCGATGCGGTCGGAGATATACTTCACGACGGAAAGGTCATGCGTGATGAACAGGTAGGTCAGGTTCTTCTGTTCCTTCAGATCCTGCAGCAGGTTGATGATCTGGGACTGAATGGAGACGTCGAGCGCGGACACGGCTTCGTCGCAGATGACGAATTTCGGATTGGTCGACAGCGCGCGGGCGATGCCGATCCTCTGCCGCTGGCCGCCGGAGAACTGGTGCGGATACCGGTGGATGAAGTACGGAGCAAGGCCGCACATCTCCATGGTGTTCGTGACCGCGTCCTTCATCCTCGGGCTGCCCTTCCGGTACAGGCCGTGGGCGGTCATGCCCTCGCCGATGATCTGACCGACCGTCATGCGGGGGTTCAGGGAGGAATACGGGTCCTGGAAGATCAGCTGCAGATCGGAGCGAAGATCCCGCATTTCGGAGGTGGTCAGCCGGGCGAGGTCGATCCCGTCGTCCCTGTACGCCTCGTATTTTTGAAATTCCGGGTCATTCACATACTTCTCGCGGAGGGTCCCGATCTCGCCGTGCGCCTGCTTCAGCGTCTCCGTCACAGCGGCGATCCTGGAGTCCGTTCCCGATTGCCGTTCCTTCAGCCTGAGAAGTTCTTTCGAATTCGAGGACGAAGTTTTTTCTCCGCTGACGTATTCGGCGTCGGCAAGACGGCTTTCGATCAGGGTCTTCCGCTTCTCGAGCGCTTTCAGGCGGAGGGCGATCTTCTCCACCGCCATAAATGACTTCTGAATCTTTTTGACCTCGTCGGGGTCGCTCACCGTCATGAATCCGCCGAAAATACTCGAGATGTTGGAGAACATCTTGTTGTATTCCTGCTTCGCCAGACGGCAGGTTTCGTTCCGGTCGTGAAGGTTTTCGGGAGTCGCGTTCGCAAGCGCGGTCTCCGCCGCGTTCATCCTGCTTTCCAGCGCGTGCAGCTTCTTCTTCATGGAAGGCAGGTTCCGGATCGTTTTCCGCACGTACTTCGGAGCGAGTTCGTCCAGCGAACGTCCGTAATACATGGTCAGGCCGTCCGTCTGGGGGTAGAGCTCCAGCACGGTCCGCCCGAAGGTGGATTTTCCGCAGCCGGATTCGCCCACGAGTCCGAGCGTCTCCCCTTCGTAGATATTGATGTCGATCCCGTCGTTGGCTTTGACGTAGAGCCCCTTCTGCTTGAGGGGGAAGTACTGCTTCAGATTGGTGATCTTGAGAAGGAGTTTTTTATTTTCCGCCATTTTTCCGCACCTCCTTGTTGGGATAGAAGCAGCGGATTTCCTGGGTATCGGAGATCCGGATCATGGGCGGTTCTTCTTCCTCGCACCGTTTTGTGCAGTACTTGCACCGCGGGGAGAATTTGCATCCCTTCGGCAGGTCCAGCGGATGGGGGACGGCGCCGGGGATCGCTTCCAGCCTCTGGTTCGCGGGAGTGTCCAGTCTCGGGATGGAAACCATCAGCCCCTCGGTATAAGGATGGGAGTTCTCGGTCTTCGGATCGAACAGGACCTTCGCGGGGACCCGCTCCACCACCTGACCGCAGTACATGACGGCCACATAGTCCGCCATCTGGTTGATGACGCCGAGGTCGTGGGTGATGAAGAGGATCGAGGTGCCGAATTCCTTTTTGAGGTCGTTCATGAGCCGCAGCACCTGCGCCTGAATGGTCACGTCCAGCGCAGTGGTCGGCTCGTCCGCGATCAGCAGCTTCGGACGGCAGGCCAGCGCCATGGCGATCATGACGCGCTGCCGCATGCCGCCGGAAAGCTGGTGCGGATATTGTTTTACGACGATCTCGGGGTTCGGGATCTTCACGTCGCGGAGGATCTCGACCGATTTCTGCGCCGCTTCCGCTTTTTCCATGTGCTGGTGCACCATGAACACCTCGGAGATCTGCTTTTCGATGGTGAACACGGGGTTGAGCGAAGTCATGGGTTCCTGGAAGATCACGGAAATCTCGTTTCCGCGCACATGGTACATCTCTTCCATGGTGATCTTCGTCAAATCGCGTCCGTCGAAGAGGATCTCGCCGCTGTCGATATAGCCGTTGCCGTCCAGCAGGCGCAGGATACTCATCGCGGAGACGCTCTTGCCGGAGCCGGATTCGCCGACGATGCCGAGGGTCTCCCCTTCCTTGACGCTGTAGGAGGTGTCGTTGACAGCCTTCACGATGCCGCGGCGGGTGGTGAAGAAGGTATGGAGATTCTTGACCTCCAGGAGTGTTTTTTTCTCTGTTGCTTCTGCCATGTTTCCCCCTCCTTATCTGCCGTTGGCCTTCGGGTCAAGCGCGTCGCGGAGGGCGTCGCCGATCAGATTGATGCAGATGCAGGTGACGCCGAAGATCGCGCCGACGAACACCCAGTTCCACCAGTAGTTTTGAATGACGATGGATTTTTTCGAGCCGTTCAGCATATTGCCCCACGTCGGCATCCACGACGGGACGCCGAAGCCGAGGTAGGACAGCGAGGATTCCGTCAGCATGGACGTACCGAACGCGAGGGTGATGGACACCAGACACACGGACATGACGTTCGGGATGATGTGGGAGAAGATGATCTTCGACTCCTTCACGCCGAGCGCTTTCGCCGCCGTGACATACTCCATTTCGCGCTGGGCAAACATCTGCGCGCGCACGAGGCGGCAGAGACCCGGCCACGACAGCACGCCGAGGATGATCATGATGAGGTACATCCTCTGGTTCGTTGCCAATTCCTGCGGAATTTCGGGAGACATGGTGGCGTTGAGAATAGATGAAAGGATCATGGCAAGCGGCAGGAACGGGATGGACGAGACGATTTCCGAGATGCGCATGACCACCATGTCAACCACCCCGCCGAAATATCCGGCAAGGCCGCCGAGAATGATGCCGATGATCATTTCGATCACAACCGCCACCGCGCCGATGGTCATGGTCATCTTGCCGCCGTTGACCAGACGGGTGAAAACGTCGCGTCCGAGTTCGTCCGTTCCGAGCAGATAGCCCTTGAAGCCCCATTTTTCGACCTTGCCGTTCGCGTCGGCGGCGTAGCTCTGATTCGAGCCGGCCCAGACATCCGTGATGGTTTTCTTCGCGAGGGATTTCGGCATGTTGAGCTGGTTCTTCTGGTTATCGCCCCATGTGACGACGGAGCCGTCCTCAAGAACCGCGGCATAGTGATATCTGCCGCCGGCGATGGAACGGATCGCGGAAGAGAACGCGGGGACCACGTTCTCCCCCTTGGCCGCGGTACCCCAGACGATGACCGAACCGTCCTTTTTGACGGCGGCGGCGGTCTGCGAGGTAGCCGCGATCATCGCGACATCGCTCTGCGCTTCCTCGGGGATCTTTGTGATCGCGTGCTGCGGCTGATAGTTGCCGTAGGTCACTTCGCCGCTCTTCAGGAGCAGGATATAGCTGTCGATGCCGAGCGCGAAGTCGTCCACCTGCCCGTCAAGTTCGGATTTGCGGTAAGTCAGGCCGGAGGCGTTGCTCTGCTTGTTGCCCCAGACAAAGAATTTTCCGTCCTCCGTAAGCACCGCGGTATACTGATACGACGCTTCGACCTTTTTGATTTTCAGCGTGTGATCCCAGTTGTTGTTTTCGAGTTCCCGCGGAATGTCGAGCTGATACAGTTCGTCATAACCCCATCCGTAGAGCGTTCCCTGATCGTCAAGGGCATAGCAGTGGTCGTAACCGGCGGCAACCTGCACGATCTTCGCGTCGCGCACTTCCTGCGGGATTCTTTTCAGGTTGACGCCCGGCTGTACCTGCGTCTGGCCCCAGATGTATGTTTTCCCTTCCCGGTCGCAGGCAAGTGTATAGGTAAAGCCCACGGAAATATCCGAGACGCCGTTTTTCGAGAGCCCCGACGGCACTGAAAGCATATTGAGCCCCGGCGCGACAAATTTGGATGTTGAGTCCTGTTCGGACGGGTTGAAGGGGATGAACAGCGGGGTGATGATAACGAACAGCGCGATGATGATGAAGGTCACCAGCGCGAACACGCCCGTCTTCTTCGAGAAGAAATTGCGGACTACGACGCGGATCGGACTCTGCACCTGCTCTTCGGCATAGATGTCCAGTTCCTTCTGGGGAAAGAAGAGACGTCTGATCCAGCGAACAAGGAAGAACTCTTTTTTGTCATTCTTGTCTTTCATTTCCGTCCCCCCTTATTTGTCAATACGGACGCGCGGGTCGACGAGCGTATAGCTGATGTCGGTCAGAAGCACGCCGAAGAGACCGACCAAAGTATAGAAGAGCTGCAGCGCGAGAGCAAGTTCAAAGTCCTTGTTGTCCAGCGCGGTGATGTAAATGCTTCCGGTGCCGGTCAGTCCGAAGGTATTTTCAATGACGAGGGAGCCGCCCGTAAAGACGCCGATCATCCAGCCCATAATGGAAGTGGAGACGGGGAGCAGGGCGTTGCGCCATGCGTGAGAATAAATGACGACCTTTTCCTTCAGGCCTTTCGCGCGCGCGGTCCGGATGTAGTCCTGGGAGAGCGTGTCCATCATGGCGGCGCGGACGGTACGGGTCATACCGGCAAGCCCCGTGAAAACCATTGCGAGGATGGGCAGCGCCATATAATAGAGGCGGTCAAAATAATCCACTATTCCCGTCATGGTTGATCCCGCCGTTCGCGCTCCCTGTGTCGGGAAGATCGGAATGAGCACGGCGAAGAGGTAGATGAACAGGATCGCCACAAGGAAGGTCGGGAGCGAATATCCGATAACTGTTCCGACCTGGATTACATTGTCCGCCGTAGACCGCGCGTGAACGGCACAGTAGATGCCGAGCGGGATCGTGATGGCGAGCGTTATGATGGTGGAGTACAGATTCAACTGTATCGAATTGGACATCGGCGTTCCGATCACTTTCACGACGTCTCGCTTATACTGGTTGGAATAACCGAAATTGCCCTGAAGGATGCCGTTGAAATTGCCGTTCTTTTCCGGCATGAAACCGAACCATCGGCAGTATCGGACAAGGAGCGGATCGTTCAGACCCATCTGTTCGCGAAGCTTTTCATACTCGGTCTGATAGTTCTTGCCAAGCTCGCGCCTCCGCGGTTCAAGCTCCGCACGAGCAGGATCATTCGGCACAAGGTTGTAGACCATGTACATAATGAACGACACGGCGAGGAATACCAGGATGAGGTAGACAAGACGCTTCAACAAATATTTTTTCATACCTCTGCCTCCGTGGGGAGATTTAACGGGAAAAATGCAGGAGCGGAAAAGAACGATCCGAACAGACGTCCAAAAGCGTTCGGATCAATATTTTCGGCTTCTGCAAGCCCGGGTCATGCGCGCATCCGCGCGGAAGTTCCGCACTTCGCTGACGCAGAATAGCCGAAAGGCTTCCCTCCTCCTGAGAGAGAAGCCCTTCGCTATTCGTTTTGAAAGCCCTTCGGCGGAATTCGGGATCCCGCCGGGGCATCAAAGACGGTTTAGATTATTTGCCGGTGTAACGGGCGTACAGGATCGCTCTTTCGAAGCCGAAGAAGCTGTCCTCCTGATAGTTCTCGATGCTGTTCGGGAACACGGAGATGTAGACGTTGCAGTACAGAGGAACCAGCGGAACGAGCTCGTTGAAGCGGAGCTCGAACTTCTGCCAGGTGTCAAGGTAGGTGGCATAGTCGCTGGGATCCACGCCGAGAACCATATCCATGGAGAGCTTGTCGAGCTGTTCGTCGAAGATCTTCCAGGTGTTGAAGTCCTGCGCGATGAGTTCCGGATCGAGGGTGAACTCGTAGGAGTAGTCGAACTGACCGCCGGAGAAGCCGGTCGCCAGGTTGAACATGTTGTAGGTGGGAATGCCGTACTGGTCGCCCTGGGTCTTGTCGCGGTACAGGTAGTTGAGCAGTTCGGAGAAGTCCATCGCGGTCTGCTTGATCACAACGCCGGCCTTCTTGGTGGCGTCGCCGTTGGCGAGCATGGTCATGAGCAGGTCGGAAACGGAGTTGTCCTTGGAGGATGCCCAGTTGACGAACGCGGGCATCAGGATGGTGCCGTCATCGAGGGTAACGTTGAAGGCATAGGTGCCGGCTTCCTCAGCCGTGACCTTCTTGTAGCGGAGCTCTTCGCTGCCGTCCTCATAGTCGGAACCGTCAGCGTTGTACACGAATCCGGCGTCCTTGAGGAGCTTCACGGCGTCGTCCAGGGAGTAAGGATAGGTGTTCATTTCCTTCGCGAAGAGCTCTTCGGAATCATGATACATGGAAAGCGCGGTGCAGTACAGGGAGTGCACGGGCTGGCCCCAGCCCTGGCAGAAGGAACGGGCGAACTCGTTTCTATCGAGCAGGTGGGCGATCGCCTGACGGAACTCGGTGAACTGGGTGGGACCGAAGTCGGACTGGAAGCAGAAGTAGCCGTAGCCGGCTCTGTCGTACTTGCAGTACTCGCCCTTGATCTCGCCGGACTTGATCAGGTTGACGATCTGGTTGATCTGGTCGCCGTCGGTGACCTGGGAATAGAGATTGAATCCGCCGGTCTTCAGAGTATCGACAGCGGTTTCATCCACGGCCTTGACGATGACGATCTTCTGGATGCCGGGCTTCTGACCGTTAAAGTCGCCGGGATAGTTCGGGTTCACTTCGAGGGTGATCTGATCGGCGGCGTCGTCGAAGGAGACGAGGTTGTAAGCGCCGCAGGTGATGCGGTCGGACTTGCCGAAACGGGCAGCCTCAAGAGGATCCTTGATGTTGGCGACCGTGAAGTCCTTGCCGGAATCGTTGACGAAGTAGCAGCCCTGGCCGTCGTCCTTGACGTGCCAGCCTTCGCCGAACCAGTAACCGAGGTGCGCGCAGCGCATGCCGGCGTTGCCGAGGTCATAGTAGTAGGGAAGGATTTCCGTGCCGTCGGTATCAACCTTGTTGATGGTGATGGCGTAGGTGTAGTCGTCAATCAGGCGGAGACCGGAGAGAGTCTTGGAGGTGCCGTCCTTATAATCAAGGCCGCCCGCGATGCTCTTCCAGCCGGCGCTCACGGCGCCGTATTCCTGACCGGCGGGGCTGATGACGAACAGGGTCCACGCGACGTAGTTCTCGGCGGTGATCGGATCGCCGTTGTTGAACATCAGACCTTCTCTGATCTTGATCTGATAGGTCACGTTGCCGTTCGCGTCCTCGGTACGGGTGTAGCCGTCATCCGCGACGACGGTGTTGTTGAGGACATAGTCGCCGTACTCGTCTGTGGTAACGGTATCGAGGTTGTCGGTCAGCGTGCAGACGGTGCTGTCGGTCGCGTTGTTCGCGGAGAACGCGCCGCGCGTCCAGTCGCCGTTCGCTTCGGTGCTCGTGCCCATGATGACCTGTCCGGCAGGCTCGACATTGGTCACCTTACGGTGCTTGCCGTTCATCTCCGCAGGTTTGCCGAGGCCCTTGGTATCGCCTTTATTACATCCGACGAGGGCCAGGCTGCAGAGCATCAGAACCGCGAGAGCGATGCAGAGAACTCTTGTGTGCAGTTTCATGTTTTCCTCCAAAATAAAAATGTTTTCTTCCGTTCCTTTTTCGGCACGCGGCTGCGCTCCCGCGTACGCATGGAAACGGACGCCCCCGGCAAAGGATCCTGCACCGGATCGGTCGCCGGAAGCGGTGTGTCTATATTCCGCCGGTCTGTTTTCCAAACGTATCGGAACCGCCGGTCGAATATTTATGTTTATTATAACAAGCTTTCAGATAGAAGTCAATATCCTTTTTGAAGAAAACCAAAAATTTATCACATACGCAACACAAAAACTAAATATGCGTTTATATTATGAACAAACTGGCATCGTCAGCCGTTCAGCGTCTCGTCCACGATCCATTCGAGCTCGTCCTTCTTGCGCCGGATATCCTTTGCGAGCGCCAGCTGGCAGCGGGTCCGGATCAGATTATGGCCGGGGTAGTTGACCTTGAAGTAGGTGTCGCCGGTGAGATAGTCGTCGAGGAAGCGGGAAGCCAGCTCGATGGTGATGGAGAACGCGCCGAGAACGAGGCTGTCCGCTTCGACTTCGGTGATGCTGTTCTTCACCGCGCCGAGATAGCCGTGACAGAAAGCGCGGAACTTGGAGGTGTCGAAATACACGCGGCGGGTGTCCGGCTCGTCCTCCGCGGCGGTATTGCAGATGAAGCGGACGGCGTCGCCGAAATCGTACACGGACATGCCGGGCATGACGGTGTCCAGATCGATGACTACGATCGGGCGTTTGGTGATCCGGTCGAAGAGGACGTTGTTGGATTTGGTGTCGTTGTGGGTGACGCGGACCGGGAAATCCCCGTTGGCGTACCGTTCGGAAAGCAGCCCGGCCTTGTAGCGGACGGAGGAAATGAACTCGATCTCCTCCGCGGCTTCGGCGTTGCGGCCGAGGCGGTTTTCCGCCACGTCGTCAAACAGGCGGTCCAGACGCTTGTGGGTGTTGTGGAAATCCGGGATGGTCTCGTGGAGCAGGCTTCCGTCAAAGTCGGAAAGCTGGTTCTGGAAGCGTCCGAACGCCTCGCCGGTCGCGGAGATCACCGCCGGATCGTCGCAGACGTCGAACGTAACGGAATCCACGTAATTCATGACCCGCCAGAAGGATCCGTCCTCGTCGTACAGGTAGTTCTTCCCGTCGAGGGTGTGGTGGAAGTGAAGGGAAACTTCGCCCGGACTGCGCTCCCGGATATGGGAGGTGACCCGGTCGATGTTCTCCATGATATTCTGGGGATTTTTGAAGACGTTGGTGTTGATTTTCTGGATAACGTAGGATTTCAGCTTCCCGTCTTCCGTGCGGTAGGTGGCCTTGTATGTGGAATTGATGTTCCCGTTCTTGACGGTTTCGTATGCATACAGTTTCCCGGGGAGACGGAACTGTTCCCCCACAAAAGCAAGCTTCTCGTACATAACAGCGTTTCCGGGCCGTTCGGCGTCCGGATTGCCTCCTTATTATATAATCATGATCCGTCATTTTACGGCGCCGGCGGAACTCCCGCGCAAAAGTGCGGCGGAATGCGCGGCTACGGATCCGAAAATGAGCGCGAAAAAAGGAGAAGCGTTTTCTCCATAGTTCAATTATTGTATCACGCAGTTGTTTCCGTATTTTGAACCGAATCCAAAAAAACAATGAATTCCTTGTATCCCCGCGCGGGACGGATAGGTGCGCGGACAGCCGCAGATCCTTCGCGGTGTTCGGAACGACAACGCGCAGCATTCCGTTTTCGGCTCCCGTCCCGGGCGGGAATCCGAAAACCGAAAGGCGTCTTTTTTCGTGCTTGCACGCGATCCCCCTTGCATTCGTCCCGTCCGTATGGTACAATGAAACCGCGGGAGGGGAAAATCCGTTCTTCCGGCTCCCGTCCTCACGCAGGATTGCAGTATGAACCGTAAACCGTAAAGGACAATAAAGGAGGCTACGAAATGGCAGATCAGTTTTTCATGCCCGGCATCGGTTCCGCAGCCATGATCGGCACGGGGGTTTCCCGGTCCGTCAGCCCGGAGAATTTCACCGGAGCAAAAGGAAACGGCGGTATGGCTGTCGAGGGGACCGGCCAAAGCTGCGCCCGCGATCTCGGCCGGGGATGGAAAATCTCCCCTTCCGTCCGCATTGAGCCGCATTCGGTCTTCACCATGGCGGAGATCGGCACCTCGGGCGTCATCAACCACATCTGGCTCACTCCGGCGGGCATTCCCGGCCGGTACGCCGTCCTCCGCTTTTACTGGGACGGCTGTCCCGTTCCGTCGGTCGAAGTCCCGCTCGGCGACTTCTTCGCCAACGCGTATATCCCCGTCTTCACGCAGATGAGTTCCCTCGCGGTATGCGTGAATCCGCGCAACGGCCTGAACTGCTACTGGCCGATGCCTTTCCGGAAGTCGTGCCGCATCACGGTGGAAAACCTTGCCGACGACGTATTCACGCTCTATTATCAGATCGACTACACGGAAGACGAGGTTCCGGACAACGCCGGATATTTCCATGCGCAGTTCCGCCGTTCCAATCCCCTCCCGTACAAGGAAGTCCACACCATCCTCGACGGGGTGAAGGGCCGCGGCCAGTACGTCGGGACCTACATGGCCTGGGGCGTGAACAACAACGGCTGGTGGGGCGAGGGCGAGATCAAGTTCTACATGGACGGCGACCGCGAATGGCCCACGATCTGCGGCACCGGCACGGAGGACTATTTCTGCGGAGCGTACAATTTCGACAACGAGCACCGCTACGAACGCTTCGCCACGCCGTATTCCGGAATGATCCCCTACGCACCGGACGGCCTTTACACATCCAACCAGCGCTTCTCCCTCTACCGGTGGCATCTGGCGGACGCGATCCGGTTCCGGGAGGATCTGAAGGTCACGATCCAGGCGCTGGGATGGCGGTCCGGCGGGCGGTATCTCCCCCTGCAGGACGACATTTCCTCCACTGCGTTTTTCTATCTGGACCGTCCTTCCGAAACAAAGCCGGACCTTCCCGACCGCGACGGTTTGGAAATCATTTGATACTAGGGGGTGTTCACACTATCCGAAAAGAGCTGATTTCGAGGCATTTTTTCGTCAGGCAAGGCGCATTCCCGCTGAAATACTATCTGTCTTTCAAGGGAATGCAGCGCTGTATGACGAAAAAAGGGCCGAAACTCAGCCTTTAAGTGCTAGTGTGAACACGCCCTAATCCGTTTCTAAATCACCCAATCTGAGGGCTGCTTTTCCGGCCGACATTACCCGGTCGGCAGCGTGACATGCACTTGACCTCCTTGCAATACCTCCAATATTGACGCGGCGTCACGTATTTTACGACGAAAAATAATCTCCTCATCTTTGGGCGTTTTTATAAACTACTTATAGCAATACAATATAATATGCATATGTCAGATCTGTTCCGTCATTGCGAGACCCCGCAGGGGGCGTGGCAATCCGTTTCCCCCGGGGGAGGACGGATTCCCACACCGGCGACGCGGTCGCCGGTTCGGAATGACAGGGTCAGCGGCAAACTCGTCTGCAATTAGATGGCTCCATTGTCAATAATATCTTAGATTGCTATAGTATGATTCCTACGGCCGGACCCCTATCGGACGGACAAAAGAAGCTCCCTCTTCGGAAGCTTCTTTTAGGGCGTGTTCACACTAGCACTCAAAGGCTGAGTTTCGGCCCTTTTTTCGTCATACAGCGTTGCATTCCCTTGAAAGACAGATAGTATTTCTGCGGGAATGCGCCTTGCCTGACGAAAAAATGCCTCGAAATCAGCTCT
>JAEEGL015699053.1_pt1 | contig 12909 bp, 11 predicted proteins | sample 9134231 | NCBI WGS metagenome assembly JAEEGL01 (sample SAMN16246548, study PRJNA631951) | gut metagenome | biome: gut microbiome; feature: rumen; material: fiber-attached | host: Bos | place: Iran: Karaj | collected 2018-10 | reverse complement strand
GCTGACGGAGTGGGTACAAAGCCATTTTTCTGCTCGGGCGAGAATCTGATAGAGTTTTTCAGTCTGGGGTGTGCGCTCCAATGTGGTTTTGCATTTCTTCTTGTTTACCCACAAGATGGCGTTGTTGCTGTCACTGTAAATCACCTTGTCGCTGATGCCGCGCTGTTCCATGAGTGCTAAGGCATGAACGATGGCGAGAAACTCCCCTATATTGTTCGTGCCATGCATCGGACCGAAATGAAAAACTTGTTCACCCGTCTGCAAATCTATCCCCTGATATTCCATCTGCCCCGGATTGCCCGAACAGGCAGCGTCAACAGCCCATGCCGTCGCCTTCACCTCCATAGGTAAAGGTAACACCGTGTCGTTGCGATAGTCGGGCGGCATGATTAAGCTATCCATTAATTAAAAATTTTGAGGTATTGGGGTAACTATACCCTCCCCTCGGGGAGGGAAGGGTGGGGGTTATCCCCTCCTTCGGGGGGGTATGGGGGAGGCTCCTATCCTACATCCTCTCAGGCACTTCGATGCCTAACAGAGCCATGCCGTTGCGGATGATTTTTGCTACGTTCTTCGCCAACACCAGACGGAAGGTTTTCTGCTCTGTGCTCTCTGCGTTGAGGATGCTGTAGTCGTGGTAGAACTGGTTGAATTCCTTTGTCAGTTCATAGCAGTAGTTGGCGATGCCGCTCGGGCTGTAATCCTTGCCGGCTTGCTCCACCGCTGCGCCAAACTCGTTCATTTTCTGTATCAAGGCTATCTCCTTCTCGTTGACCTCGAAGTCACCGGTCAGAGTCTCGGGCACCTCAATGCCTTCAGCTGCAGCCTTGCGCAGGATGCTGCGGATACGGGCGTGTGTATATTGGATAAACGGACCTGTGTTGCCGTTGAAATCAATGCTCTCCTCAGGGTTGAACAACATGTTCTTACGGGCATCCACTTTCAGGATGAAGTATTTCAGGGCACCCATGCCCACGATGCGCGCTATCTCGTTCTTTTCCTCTTCGCTGATGCCCTCGAGTTTGTTCACTTTATCCTCGCTCAGCATTTTCGCGTCGGCTATCATCGTCGCCACCAAGTCATCTGCATCTACCACAGTACCTTCGCGGCTCTTCATTTTACCGTTGGGCAGTTCCACCATACCGTATGAGAAATGCACCAGGTCTTTACCCCACTTGAAACCGAGACGGTCCAGCAGGATGGATAGAACCTGGAAATGGTAGTTCTGCTCATTGCCCACCACGTAAATCATCTTGTCGATGGGATAGTCGCGGAAGCGAAGGTCGGCAGTGCCGATATCCTGTGTCATATACACTGAGGTTCCGTCGCTGCGCAACAGCAATTTCTGGTCCAGTCCGTCAGCGGTGAGGTCGGCCCATACGCTGTTGTCATCCTTGCGGTAGAAGAGGCCTTTGGCCAGTCCTTCCTCTACCTTTTTCTTTCCCTCAAGGTAGGTGTTCGACTCATAATAGATTTTGTCAAATGACACACCCAGGGCACGGTAGGTCTCGTCGAAACCCGCATATACCCACGAGTTCATCTTCTCCCACAGGGCGCGCACCTCGGGGTCGCCTTGCTCCCATTTCACCAGCATCTCATGTGCCTCGCGGATGAGTGGAGCCTCGTCTTTGGCTTTCTTCTCGGCGCTCTCCTCGTCCATGCCCTCGGCGGTGTATTGGGCTTTCAGCGCAGCCACCTCTTCGCGGTAGTGCTTGTCGAATGCCACATAATAGTCGCCAATCAGGTGGTCACCTTTCTTGCCCGACGATTCGGGAGTCTCACCGTTGCCCCATTTCAGCCATGCCAGCATCGATTTGCAGATGTGTATGCCACGGTCGTTCACGATATTGGTCTTCACTACGCGGTTGCCGTTGGCCTCCATAATCTGTGCCAGCGACCAACCCAGCAGGTTGTTGCGTACATGACCCAAGTGCAACGGCTTATTGGTGTTGGGCGATGAGTATTCTATCATCACAAGCGGTTGCTTGCCGTCGTTTTCTGCGGCCTTGCGCTCTGCACTGACGTATCCGAACTTCTCGTCGGCATTGATGTGGTTGAGCAATGCTATCCATGATGCGGGCGCGATGGTGAGGTTGAGAAATCCCTTCACCACGTTGTAGTCGGAGATGTTGACGTCATTTTGTTTCAGGTATTCACCTATCTCTTGCGCGGTTTCTTCAGGTCGTTTGCGCGACATTTTCACAAAGGGGAACACCACGAGGGTCAGGTTGCCCTCAAATTCGCTTCTGGTCTTCGACAACTGCACCATCTTCTCTGGTACTTCCTGTCCGTACAGTTCTTTGATGGCGCTGTGCACCGAACTGCTGATTGCGGCTTCTATATTCATGATCTAATATGATTGTATTTCGGGGTGCAAAGGTAGTGCAAGTCGAGTGAAAAACCAAATTTTGGAACAGTGAAAGCGGAATGTGCCCTGCATATTCTGCTGAGTCATGACAAAAATCGGTTGAAAAACCATTTTATTTGAGTTTTCCGAGACGCTGACTGACTTTTTTCAAAGATAAAGCAAACCAAAAATGTCCCGTCTATGATCGTAGACGGGACATTTGCTGTCACTAATCAAGAAGTAACCACTCCCTCCCCTGGGGAGAGTCGGGGTGGGGGCTTCTAAATCCTATTCGTATTTCAACAGGAAATTGATGTTGTAGTTCTCATATTTGTTGAACTCTCTGGCGGGCACCTCGTTGCGGGTGGGGTAGTACCAACTCTGGCTGTTGAAATAAGCGCGCAGATTGGCATCTTTGAAACGACGTCCGTGGCGGGCATAGATAGAGTTTTTCAACACACGCACTTGTCCGCGGTCCATATACTGGATGTCGCTGTAGGTGACGTAGCGGGTGGAGAGCCAGTCGTACTGTGTGCCCCAAGCCACGTTCGAGGCGCTGCGGGTGGTGCTCCTTTTCTTTGTTGTCTGCTGTTTGCGGGGAATGGAGGGAACCTGTGCGTCGGCCACCATGTTGAACCCGAATGCTAAACACACTACGAGGGCGATGCGTCCGCCCCATTTTTGAAGAGTCTTTTTCATTGTTATATTGTTTTAAGGGTTAATGATTTGAAAATATATTTTTTTGCGTGACTACCAAATGAAGCATCATAAGGATGGCGTTTCCTTTGATTACCGATTCTCTTTCTTTGTTAATACCAGTTTACCTTTCTTCCATTCATAGCGGAGATAGACTGACTGTGAGAACGATACGGCCGATTCGCTCTCTATCCACTTCTTCTCTTGGTTCACAGAAGGACAGGGTATCTCGTGGTATTTATCTGAGCGTATGTAGCGTTTCTTGGCTGCATCCCATACCCAGGCGTCATAGAAATCGAGGCCAAGGTTGCTGTACTGTCCCAGATAGACCACGATGTCGGGATGACCGTCGAAATTGATGTCTTCGCGGCTCAGTTTGCCAACCTCTTCCTTGTTATTGGGCAAAGCCTCCAACCACTCCGTCGTCTCCAGCGTCTGTACCATTTTGCTGTCATTGTTGACGAAGAGCGTCACTTTCGTGATGTTTTCGTCATCGTCATAGTCCAATGCTGTATCTATGGTCTCGCCGCCCTTATTGCCGTAGATGTCATATTCAAAACGATGGTAAGTCCTTTGCAATCTGCCATTGCGCCATTCATATTGATCAATGTCGGCAGTTTCCTCTAAAGAGATTAGCCTGCCAACGATGCACTTGTTTTCGGCGTAAATGGTTGGACCGACGATGTCGCTATATCCCTCCACAGGCAGAAAGGTGTGTGTGGCGGTGTCCCAGACAAACCCGTCGTAAAGGGGATTGTGCCCCGACGCGTCCAAATAGCAGAGCAGCACTTGCAAGTCAGGGATGCCGTCGAAGTTGATGTCTTCCTCAGAGATGTCGCCTCCGACAAATATATCGGCATACACGGGCCACGGCATCTCGCATATGAGCTGATGCTCTTTGCCGTCGGGAGTGTTGTATGCCAGGTAAATCTTTTCGATTTCGCCATCTGCGTTTGATGGGGCGGCAGGTGCCTGCCAAGTTATTTTCTGACGGATGGGATCCGTTTTCTTCATCCCAGTGACGTTGGCCGATATGCTCAGCGCGCTTGTCAGCATTAGTAGTGATAAAATAGTTTTTTTCATAATATGGTTTAGTGTAAAGGGTTTAGTGTTTATGGTTTAGGGTTTAGTGTGTTAATCGGTTTGGTTTAAGGTACCAACTGGTTTATCAGCGAAATTCGTTGTTTTGAAGCCACCATGTTTATGAGTATTTTTCTTAACACTTAACTTGCCAGTCTTTTCTTAATCTCCCCGATTTTTTGTTGTCGTTCGAAGGAGAGCGTTTTGCTGTGACTGTCGATGAAGGAGAACAACATCAGCGCGCGCTCGAGCAACTGGGTGCGTGTAGGCTCCGATTTCATGTCCGCTTCCACATAGTAGAGTTCGGCCAACATCTCCATGCGGTAGATGCGCTGGTCTGTTTCGTAGCGGGTGAACGACTGCATCACCTCGTCCATTGTCGAGATATGATACTCCTCATATCCGTCAAGATACTGCTTGTACAGGTCTTTGATGGCCTCGGAGCGGTCTTCCACCTCCTTCTTATGCAGAAACCGTTGCAGGGCCGCTGCAAATTCCTGTATCAGCCGCATGATATAGTCTTGTTGTATCATTTTTTTCGTGGTTTGGTGATTACGTCCGCAAATATAGGGAAAAATTATGAAAATGCAAAAGAACAAGAATAAAACATGTCTTCTGATTACTTTTTTTTCGTTATGGCTTTTTTGTCATAAGCAATATTCCCTTCAAACGAACTTAACTTTTCTGTTATGTCAACGTATTGGATATAGATGCAAATCTTTTGGAAAATGCGAACAAAATACCCCGTCAAAAATCCAAAACTCTTAACCTAAGTAAAGACTTTCACTCCCGTCGGACAGTTTTTCTGGTTTCGAAGAGTGACTTTAGTGCGTTTTTTTCTAATTTTGGGGCTATAAAACGATATAAACGAAACAGATATGAACAAACAAACCTTCATCACTTTCCTGCTTGCTGTTGTCACAATGACTTTGCAGGGGCAGACCTTTACTCCTCTGGTGGAGGACAGTGTTGATTACGTCATCACGGGTACAACAAACAGTACCTACGACAGCGTGGTTGTGTTTCCCTGCGCTCCGTACGGAGATGGAATGAAATTCCCCATCCGCGACGGGAAGTTCACGGTCAAAGATCGGAAGCCCCGCCACATGTTCGTCCAGATTGGCGACAACGAAGGCAACGACCTCCGCTTTATCGTCGAGGAGATGCCCACGCACATCAACCTTGTCACTGGCGAGGTGACAGGAAGTGAACTACAGAAAAGGTTCATCCGGTGCCAGATGCGCGAACGGGTAATTAATAACGTGGCCGAACCCTGGTGGGACAGTCTCAGTGATGACGAGAAGGATAGAATCATCACAATGAGGATAGACGGTTTGCCCGATGCTACAGCAAAGGACAGCGCGAATGTGAAGAAATACAATGGTCACATGGCCGACCTTGTGGCTACGAACCTCCAAAACATCCGCGAGAACATTGACAATGTCATTCCGGCATGGTATCTCTATACGGGCATGGGAAGTCTGTCGCCAGAACAAATGGACGAGTTTATGCGCGAAGATGCTCCCTATGCCCGTCATCCAGCTTTGGAACGCCCATGGAAATACTATTGGGGTCTGCAAAAACGAGGTGCCATCACTGGAAAAACAGCCCCGGACTTCGAGGCAGAGGCGCCCGACGGCACCAAGCATCGCCTTTCGGATTATCTGGGGCGCGGCCAGTATGTCTTGCTTGACTTCTGGGCATCGTGGTGCGGCCCTTGCATTGCATCCTTTCCATTCATGAAGGAACTCTATGCCACTTACAAAGACCGCGGCCTGCACTTCATCGGTGTTTCTTGCGATAAAGACCGCACGGCATGGCTCAAAGCGCTTGACAAACATCAGTTGCCTTGGACGGCTCTCCTCAGTCCCTCTCGTGAAGGAGATGCCAGGGATATCTATGGTGTCACAGGCATTCCTACGGTCATCCTCATCTCTCCAGACGGCACGATTATCTCCACCGAATTAGAAGGCAAGGCCTTGGCGGAGAAACTGGCAGAGATTTTCTAATAAATCGAGAATTAGCCCTCTGTTTCTTGCCGTTATCGGCAAAAAACGCTATATTTGCAGCGAATAATTGAAAATACTTGCCGATAGAAGAAATGGTGGAATTTATATCTGCGAAAGCGTTTGCCGAGAAATATGGCATTTCAGAGCGTACAGCGCGCAATTATTGTGCCAATGGAAAGATTGTGGGCGCTTTCCTTACAGGTAAAACATGGAATATACCGAATGATGCCGTACCTCCCAAACGAGGTGCCAAAAAGAACATATCGCCTCTGCTCAAAGTGATAAGAGAACAAAAAGCAGCTAGGATAAGGGGCGGTATTTATCACCGTACACAAATAGAATTGACCTATAATTCCAATCATATTGAAGGAAGCAGGTTAACACACGAGCAGACTCGTTTCATTTTTGAAACAAATACGGTCGGCATCACCGATATGGCTGTCAATGTAGATGATATTGTCGAAACCGTCAATCACTTTCGTTGTATAGACTATATCATTGATCAGGCAGAAGAAAAGTTGACGGAGCGTTTCATCAAACGACTCCATCTGCTTATCAAAACAGGTACGTCTGATAGTCGGAAAGATTGGTTAGCTATGGGTGACTACAAGCGTTTACCTAATGAGGTGGGAGGCCAAGAAACCTGCCCCCCAGAGGAGGTTCATCAACGAATGACAGCACTATTGAACGACTATCATCACATCGTAAAGAAGACATTAAAAGATATCATCGGTTTTCATGTGCAATTTGAGCGGATTCATCCTTTCCAGGACGGAAACGGCAGGGTGGGGCGCCTGATTATGTTCAAAGAGTGTCTGAGCAACAGAATTGTACCTTTTATTATCTCCGATGAACTAAAAATGTTTTATTATCGTGGACTACGAGAGTGGGGACATGTAGATGGCTATCTGATGGACACTTGCCTAGCCGCCCAAGACGATTACAAATCATGGCTCGATTATTTCAGAATAAAGCAGATGTGAGATAACTATATGGAAATCAATTATAAAGACATTCATGATTTTGACCAACAGCAATTGCAGGATTTGTTCCTGTCTGTAGAATGGTCGTCAGGACATTTTCCCGAAAAACTGGTGGAGGCGATGCGCCATTTCGAAACCGTCTATACAGCTTGGGACGGTGACAAACTTGTAGGACTTATTTGCGCCATGGACGACGGGGTGATGACTGCCTATGTTCATTACCTGCTCGTACGCCCTGAATACCATCATCAGGGTATCGGCAAGCGGCTGGTGGAATTAATGAAAGAGCACTATGCCGATTATTTGCGCATTGTCGTCGTGGCTTATAATGATGAACTGGATTTCTATCAGTCGTGCGGTTTCAAGAAGGCCGATGATGCCAGCGCCATGTTCATCACCAGTTTGTGGACGTGACCCTTGCTGCCTCTCATTTCCTGATTCGTAGTTATTCCTCCATCCCCTCTACATATTCATACAATTTCTTGTAGAAGGGATGGCGGGTCATGGTGGTGCTGTCGCCCAGAATGATGAGCTTCATGCGGGCGCGGGTGATGGCTACGTTCATGCGTCTGAGGTCGCGCAGGAAACCTATCTGGCCGTCGTCATTGGCGCGTACCAGTGAGATGAGGATGATATCGCGCTCCTGCCCCTGAAAACCGTCCACGGTATTGACTGAGATGAGGTGGCGGTAAGGTTTGAAAAACTCCTTTTTCTTGATTTGTCGTCGTAGGTACTGCACCTGAGCGCGGTAGGGTGAGATGATACCTGTGTCGATGCGCTCGTCTAGAATGCGCTGTTTGCCGATACGGCTCAGATACCGCTCCAGGGTGATAAGCGTGAGTTCCGCCTCCGATTTGTTGATTCGGCCAAAACTCTCGCCCACAAACTCCTCGCGGAAGTCCATGTCGGCTGTGTCTATCCAGGTCATCGGGATGTCATAGTCGAGGATGCTGCGGTGGCGTATCTGCGGGGCCGTCTGTACACGACCGTCATAGAAATAATCCGACGAAAAGCGCATAATCTCTTCACACATGCGGTATTGCACTTCGAGCAGTGTCACCACCTCGGGCTTGTTCTCCACGATGCGCTCCATAAGCGTCTTTCCCAGTCCGCCTTTCAGCGCCAAGATGCTTTTCACCGTAGGTGGCAATTGGCAATGGTCGCCGGCGAAGATGACACGCGAGGCACGGCGGATGGCTATCCAGCAGGCAGCCTCCAATGCTTGTGCCGCTTCGTCGATAAACAATGTGCCAAACTTCTGCCCGTCGAGCAATCTGTTGGCGGCGCCCGTGAGTGTGCTGGCAATGACGCGCGCACTGTCAAACAACTCTGCGTTGATACGTATCTCCAGTTCGGCGGCACGCGATTTCAGGCGGTCCAGCCGTTGGTGGTAACTCTCTCCGCGCTTGCGTTGCGAGCGCAGTTCACGGATGGCCTTACGGATGCTCCACAGTTGCGGATAGTCGGGATGAGCCTCGAAACGACGTTCGTATGTGAACCCCAACATTTTGTCATTGACTCTTGTCGGATTGCCTATGCGCAGCACGTTAATACCGCGGTCCACCAGCTGCTCGCTGATCCAGTCCACAGCCATATTACTCTGGGCGCATACCAGCACCTGACTCTCACGCCGCAACGTCTCGTTGATGGCTTCCACCAGGGTGGTGGTCTTGCCCGTTCCCGGCGGACCATGCACCACCATCACGTCTTTCGACCAGAGCACTTCGTTGACCGCCCTCTCCTGTGTGGGATTAAGCCAGGGGAAGCGCATGGGCTCGAAGGTGAAACGCGCTGCCCGTTGGTTGGAATAGAACAGGTCGCGCAAATAGGCCAAACGGTTGTTCTTGGCGGCCATCACGCGGTCCAATGCCTCGAACATCAATCGGTAGGATGTCTCATCGAATGACAGTTGGATGCCCAGTCGTTCGGTGTTCTGCAACTCCGTGGGTTGCGCGTTGTCGGGCAGCGTCACCACCATGCGGTTGCCGTCAACGTAACTCACCATGCCCGTATAGCGGAAATACTTGATTTTCTGATTCTTCATTCCTTCATCGGTGAGATGAAAGAAGCTGACGGGCCGTCCGAATTCAAAGTTATGCTCTATCTCCTCGTCGTCGGTTCGGATTATCTCGATGGTCAGTTGGTTGAGCGAGTTATAATAACTGCGCCCGGCGCGCACAGGATACCATGCGTCGCCGCGCTTCACCTTCCGTTGCAGCCCGATAGCTTCGGTCTGCTGTTCGAAGGCTTGTTTCTCGCTCTGATACTCCAACTCCAGCAAAAAACGCTGCTGGCGAAGGTCTAAGATAGGGGAGGAGGGCATTTTTGAATGTTGAATGACGAATGTTGAATGGACGCTAAGCGATGAAGAATGAAAGAATGTAGAATTGCTATGGCGTCAATTATAGGATAAATATTCTTTCTGTGAATATCTTTCTGAATATAAAAACGGGGCGGAATCATTTCCGCCCCGCAGTCTTGTATGAATCGGTGATAGATTACTCTTTCACAGCCTCGTTGATAGCTTTTGCAGCCTCGTCAGCAGCCTTGTCGATAGCTTTGCCAGCCTCGTCAGCAGCCTTGTCGATAGCGTCGCCAGCCTCTGCGGCAGCAGCATCAGCAGCATCAGCAGCCTTCTCTTCTGCAGCGGGAGCAGCCTCATTGCCGTCCTTGCTGTCCTTGATCTTCCACTCACCGGCCTTGTTCTTGACCATGTTCATCTTTGTGGTGGTCTCTTTGCCGTCCTTCTGCTTGATTTTCACTTCAACAACAGCAGCGTCCTCGCCCTGAGCCTCTTCTTTCAGAATCTCATACTCAGTCACAGGATTCTCTTTGTACAGTTTCTCAGCAGCGTTAGCAGCCAGAGTGATAGCGTTGTCAACGGCGTCCTTGTTAGCGCCCTCGTCTACATAACTGAAAGCGGCATAGCCTTTGTAGTCCTGAGCCACGAGGCATTTCATAGCAGCGTCAACAGCGTCTTTTGCAGAACCACCCTTTGAGCAAGCGGTAAACATCACGGCCACAGCAGCAGCCATCAAAAATAATACTTTTTTCATTGCTTTTAATGTTTAATAAATGAATAAAATAAATTAATAATACTCTCTTTCTATTTTTTGATGATAGGGTCTTGGTCAGAACCGCACGACGGACTTTAAGTACTTCGACTGGTAAATATCGATGGGCATCCAAATGATGGAGTGTAAGCCCGGCACATCGTAAGAGTGGGTGGGCGGACCTGTCAACTCCACTCCGGCTTTGCGGAACACATGGACTAAAAATTCTGAGCAGTAGAACTTCGTGGTGTCTGCACTTTCATAGTCGTGGTCGAACAACACATGGCGGAAAAAGTCGGCTTTCGCCTCAGCAGCAGCCACATGAGCCACTAAACTGTCCAAAGGACGGCATACCTCGCCGGCAACCGCATTCTCGCCAGAGAAAAACCGCTCGGGAGTATCCATCTTCACACGGCCCACATCGCCCTCGAAATCAGGCTCACCAGGCACGGCATGAACAATGCGCGTCGCTCCCGCCGAATCAACCACAATGCCGCAATGCGAGTAGTTGCCCATAGGATCGGCAAGCACCACTGCACGGCTCTGCATCGTAGTTCCCAAACGGAATACCACATCCCCCTCCTGCAAATGCACCGTCTCTGGCATGATACTCGCTTTGTCGTTCCTATAGCAGCCACATAGCATACTGAGCGCTACACAAAGTAGGGAAAAGAGACAGGGTATACTCTTTTTGGTGGTCATTAGTCCAATATTTCGTGCAAATATACACATCAAATGTGAATGTTGATTAAAAACATATTTTCATTTAAGTAATTTTAACGGATTTTCTCCCGATTCAGCCAATAAACCGACATTTGTTTCGCCAAATCGATTTTTTTGCCGTAACTTTGCAGTGCTCTTTTGAATGGAGGCATGGAGCAGGGTAGATGGGGCAAGAAATAATCTGCATTCTAGGACAATTGTCTTCATCACTCCACTCCTTCACTTCTTATCTTGAATTTCTAAAAATAAAACATATAACTATGGCAAAAAAAGCATTATTGATGATACTCGACGGATGGGGTATCGGCAAACATGGCGAGGGTGACGTGATTTTCAACACACCCACCCCTTATCTTGACTATCTTAACGCTATCAGCGCTCACGCACAACTTGCCGCTTCGGGCGAAGACGTGGGGCTTCCCGACGGACAGATGGGTAACTCCGAGGTCGGACACCTCAATATAGGTGCCGGACGTGTGGTGTATCAAGACCTGGTGAAAATCAACCGCGCCTGCCGCGACAACTCCATCATGAACAATCCCGGTATCGTCAGCGCATACACTTATGCGAAAGAGAACGGCAAACGCCTCCATCTCATGGGACTGACTTCCGATGGTGGCGTGCACTCTTCTCTCGACCATCTGTTCAAACTTGTGGAAATCGGCAAGTCTTACGGACTGACGCAGACCTTCGTGCACTGTTTCATGGACGGACGCGACACCGACCCGAAGAGCGGTATCGGTTTCATCCGCCAACTTGATGAGGTGTGCAGCAAAAACGATGCACATATCGCCAGCATCGTGGGCCGTTTCTACGCCATGGACCGCGACAAACGCTGGGAGCGCGTGAAAGAGGCTTACGACCTGCTCGTCGAGGCCAAGGGTAAACAAGCCACTGACATGGTAAAAGCCATGGAGGAGAGTTATGAGGAGGGCGTGACTGATGAGTTTATCAAACCCATCAACAACGCTAACATTGACGGCACCATCCAAGAGGGTGATGTGGTTATATTTATCAATTTCCGCAACGACCGTGCCAAGGAACTCACACAGGTGCTCACACAGCAGGATATGCCCGAGGCAGGCATGCAAACCATTCCCGGATTGCAGTATTACTGCATGACTCCCTATGATGCCAATTTCAAGGGCGTGAACATCCTCTTCCCGAAAGAGAACGTGGAGGACACCCTCGGCGAATATCTCAGCAAACTGGGCAAGAAACAACTTCACACAGCCGAGACGGAGAAATACGCTCACGTCACATTCTTCTTCAATGGCGGACGTGAGGCTCCTTTTGAGGGCGAGGACCGTATTCTCGTGCCTTCGCCAAAAGTGGCTACCTATGACCTGAAACCCGAGATGAGCGCCTATGAGGTGAAAGACAAACTCGTGGAGGCCATCAAAACTGAGAAATACGACTTTATCGTGGTCAACTTCGCCAATGGCGACATGGTGGGCCATACGGGCGTATATCATGCTATCGCAAAAGCCGTGTGGGCGGTTGACCAGTGTGTGCATGATGTCATCGAGGCAGCCAAAGCCGCCGACTATGAGGCTATCATCATCGCTGACCACGGCAATGCCGACAACGCCATCAACGAGGACGGCACCCCCAACACCGCACACTCACTCAACCCAGTGCCCTTCATTTATGTGACCAACAACAATAGCGCACGTGTGAAGAACGGCCGTTTGGCTGATGTCGCTCCTTCCATTCTCCATATCATGGGCTTGGAGCAACCCGCCGATATGACTGGCGAAAACCTCATCTCAGATAATTGATAAGAATCCTGGGAAATCCTAGACTTTCTTAGGCTTCCCTAGAAACCCTAGATATTCATAGAGCCCCTAAAGCCCATGGACGTCAAAATAGAAAACAGTTGGAAACAGCGGTTGCTCAAAGAGTTTGAGCAACCCTATTTCCTTCGGCTTACCGAGGCCGTCAGGTCGGAATACCGCAGCACCACTTGCTATCCTCCCGGTTCACTGATTTTCAATGCGTTCAACCTCTGTCCTTTC
>JAEEGL015627544.1_pt1 | contig 12909 bp, 10 predicted proteins | sample 9134231 | NCBI WGS metagenome assembly JAEEGL01 (sample SAMN16246548, study PRJNA631951) | gut metagenome | biome: gut microbiome; feature: rumen; material: fiber-attached | host: Bos | place: Iran: Karaj | collected 2018-10 | reverse complement strand
TATTACCTAATTTTTTATAATTAGAATAGAATTCCAAATTTGCTTAAAATTTAAATAATCTGGGAATCATTTATTGAAAATGACTTTGGGGTACCTCGATTTTTAAATTTTTGTTGAAAGTTTTAATTTATTTTAACTATTTATACAAATTTTGAATTAACATTAAATTAAATTTTAAATATTATTTATTTAAAAAATGAATTATTTTATAAAAAAATAATGAAAGCTATTCCAATTAAAAATTTTTCAAAAATTAAAAGTGGGAGGTAAAAATAAATATATTTATTAAAAATAGAAATTTGAATGATAAAGTTTATTTAAAAAATGAATCTAGAACAGAAGAAAATAGTACTCAATTTATAAGTACAAGATTATCTAATAATTATCTTAGTTATACGTTTAGAGCTTTTCATTACAAAGACATTAAAAATAAAAAAGATGTGAATAATTACATTTATGATTTAGATAATACTTTAAATATTAATCTGGATATTATTAAACAATTTACTTTATCTCTTAAATTTAGAAATGATAAGATTAATTCGAAAATTGAAAAAATAATTGAATTGGTGAAAAAAAGAAAAAATTTGAAAAAAAAAAAAAATGATATTAAAAGTCAAATCCTAGTTAATCATCAAATTATTGAAGAATATAAAAGAAGATATGAAGAAAACTTGGAAATTTATTCAAAACTTTACAAAGAAATTTATAATTCTTTAGAAAAGAAAGTTTTCATTATAAAAAAATATTATAAAAAATATGATGAAATAGAAGAATATGTTCAAAGAGAGTGTAAATATTATCCAAAATGGAAAAAGATTTTTAATGATTATGAAATTTCACCTTTTTTAATTGAAAATGAAAATTTAAAGTTAATGAAAAAAGATTTAGAAATTGATATTAATAATTTAAATATTATTATCATTTCTACAACAAAAGAAAATAATAAATTAAAAAAAAAAGATAATATATTAAACATTAAAAGAAATATCTCAAATAATAATAAATATGAAGAATTAATTGAAATATTACAATTAAAATGTGATTTTGAAAAAAACAAAATTCAAAAACTAAATAAGTTTTTTAATAAAATAAAAGGAAGAAAAATACTATTTCCTGTTAATAAAAATAATTTTTATTTAACAAATAGTATAACAGAATATTTAAACTCAGAAAAAACAATGATATCAATTATAAGTAATAATAATAAAGGTGATAATTGTATTGTATCAAATATGAGTTTTTTGACTCAAAAAAGTAATAATAAAGGTTGGGATATATCATGTATAGAAAAAAATGAAGATTTCTAAATATAATATTTAAAAAAATTAATTATAAAAAATATTATTTTTAATTTATTTAAATATGGAAAATCAAATTAATGATTATAACAATAATGAAAATAATATCTTTGACTTTTTAAAGATAAAAAAAGATACTTTTCCAAACGAAAGAAAATCATTAGAATATAAAAAAATAAATCAAATAAGAACAAATCTTTTAAAAATAATAGATAAAGAAGCAATAAAATATTCAAAGCACATGACAATGATTAACTCAAAAACAACACCAAATTTTTTAAAAACTTTTGAAAAAAAGTATACAATAAATTTAAAAACAAAAGAAATAAAATCAACAACTGAAAACGGAGTTTCATTTGATACAATAAATGTTAGTCCACAAGTAAAAAAACTAATAGATTTTGATTTACATCCATTTATTTTTAAATGTAATCATCATTATCATAGATTTAAGAAAAGAAAAAAAATAGTTTTATCAAAACAAACAAAATGTTTAAAATTAGAGTCACAAAATAATTCTCCTATATCACCAAAAGATTTATCTCCTAATAGAGAAAGACATATTTTTATGATAACTGGTAAAATTAGAAGAAAATTTTATTTTGATTATTTACATTCTTTATTTTTTTCTCTTCATAAAAATTATTATTCTGGAAAAGTCGAACCAATAGTAAAATATGCTAGTGGAAATTTATGTAATTTTACTAGTGAAGTTAAAAAATTTAGTCATAATCTATCAAACAATACTTCAAATAATTTAAATCATAAAAATCACACTAGACTAAAAAAACCATATAAAAAAGCAAATTCAAATAATGAACTTCTTTCTTACATACATTTAATTAAATGTGAAAAGAAGTAAACCTTCTTTTCAAATTTTTTTTAATTTTTATTTTTTGTAAATTTGTAAGAATTTAATTGTTGAATAAAATATTTATATATTTTATAAATTAAAAAAAAATAATAATGTCAGAGCAAATAACTTCAATTGATTTATCAAATAAAGGATTAACAGAAATTCCAGAAGAATTATTAGAACATAAAGATAGTTTAGAAATATTAGATATATCAAATAATAATTTTACAGATTTAAAACCAATAGCAGAATTTCTTTCTCAGTTTCCAAAATTAACTAATTTAAATATTGATCTTGAAAGTGAAGAAGATGCATTATTAATTTTAAAATCAATTCAAAATTTAAAATTTCTGAATCAACAAGCTACAGATGAAGAAGATGAAGTAGATAATAATAATAATAATATTAATGATAATAATAATGATATTATTAATGAAGAAACTGATGAACCGTTAAGACAATCTGAATTAAATGAAAATAATGAAAATTATAATAATAATATTAATGATAAATTTAATGAAAATCAAATGGAAATTCCTGAAGTTCAAAATGCTTCTTTACAATCTGAAATCAATAATTTTAATGTTATTGTTTCTAATATTAAAAAATTTTATGAAAAAAAACCTGATGAAGTCAATAAATTCAGTGAAGAATTTCAGGATTTTTTAAAAAATAAGATTGATTATATTAATCAAATGATAAATACAAATACTGCTAAATATTTATATGCTTTAAATGTATATCAAAGTAAATTAGATATTTATTCATTTTTAAATCAAAAAATAATTTCAATGTTAAAAGAATTATCATCTTTAAATAAGTTTAATAATTCAGATTTAATATTAGAATCTCTTGAAAAAATAGAAGAATATAGAAATGCAAGTGAAAAAGATATAAATTCTATTGTAAATAAAATGAATAAAGGAATAACAGAATTAAACACAAATAGAAAAAATGATAATAACGAATTAAATAAACAAGTAAAACAATTAAAAAGTGAATTAAATAAATTAAAAAAGAAAAATAAAGAATATGAAATAACAACAAGAACTTTGGAAACAGAGAATAAAAATTTAAATGAAAAGAATAAATTATTAAAAAAAGATAATGATAAATTATCAGGAAATTTATTTAGAAGAGCAAATAGAATGATAAAATCAGAAACAAATGGAAATAAAGAAAATAACGAATTTTTACCTGATTCAAAAAATAATATATTTGATTTAAAATCCTTGTTTGAAAATCCTCATGAAAAAGTAATTCTTTCTCAAAGTAATTCTAGAATTTTAGCAAAGAATTATTTAATTGATATTATTAATGATATTTATAAAAATAAAATAATAAGTGATAAAAAAAACATTCAAAATCAAATTCCAAAATATACTATGGAACAATATTTATTTAATTATTTAAAATCAAAATATGGGTTAAAGAAATTAATAGTTGAATGGTCTATTAAAATATTAAATGGAATTAAATTATATTCAAAAGAAAATGCTGAAATATGTTTATTTGGTTTATTATTAAGAAATGAATTAGATGAAAATTATTCAATTCAAATATTAAATAAAATAAAAGAAACAGTGAAAAAACTAATAAAAGAATTAGTAAATAATTTCCAAAAATATGAAAATATAATAAATGGAAATACTTATATGGATGAAACATTATGGAAAACAATAGCCAATATATTATACAAAGATGATATTAAATTCATAGAACAATTAATTCAAAAAATAGAAGATTTTATAGAAAGTAAAATAGAAAATGTTGAACTTTTAATGCAGATGGGAAAAAAAATTTTATTTAATGATTTCTTAAATTTAGTAATAATGTTTAATTTAAATATAAGGAAAAATTATTTAGAAAATTTAGTTGAAATGTTTAGAGAAGTTGATGATGGAAGATATGGAATTATCACAGGAGAAGGCTTTGTTGAAATCATTCAAAGAGCTAATCTTTATAATCAAGATAATATTGAATCTAAAGTACAAAGATTATTAGAATTAGTTGATGAAAATGAATTCAATAATATTAGATTTACTGATGTTGTTGATGCTTTTGATAAAGAATATGTTGAAGATGAAAATGGAAAAAAAATTAAAATTCTTGATAAAATTGCTTTGGCTAAATGATTTAAAAAAAATTAGGAATTATTTATTTTTCATTTAATAAATATTAAACATTTTTTTTATTAAATAATTATGAATAAAAACGAATTTAAAAATAAACATTGAAAAATTCAAAAATTAAAAATCAGTTTATTTTTTATCAAATTTCTTTTAAATATTTTTCTTTCCTTTTTGAATTCTAAAAGAATAAATCCGGAAAGTATTTCCAAATACTTTATAAATTTATTGAAATTTTCATTCATTCATATTTTTCATTTATTATTATAAGCGGGCTTTCTATTTTTAGTTCAATATTCTTCTTCTATATAAACACTTACTTTAAATATATGGAAGGAATAATTTTTTTATATTTTCAACTATATATATTTTGACTGCATTTTTTAAGGATTATTTTCATAATAGAATTATTTATTTTCTAATGACATTTTTATATACTTAAAAAGGTTTTTTTTTCGTTTATTTTAACATTATATAATTTATTTTTCTTTTTTTATAGTTATTGTCGTTATTTTTTTAAGTGCTTTTTTTCTTTGAATAGATTGATTTATTAATTGATATATTAAATAAATTATTTTAATGTTAATAAATAACCAAAAATGAAGAAATTTTCTGCATCATTTCGTTTAAAAAATGCAACATTATTAAGTACTGAAAGTCAAGGTGAAAATAAGAAGCAAGGAATAATAAATTATATAGATCCAACAATTATAACATATATATCAAAAGTTCATCATGAGAAAGAAAGACCAAGGAAAATAGCATCTATAAATGAATTCGATAATAAAGACTTAAATATAAATAATGGTTTAAATGATAATATTCATGTAGATACTGATAAAAAAAGTAAAGCAAGAAGAAGTCTTTTATATTTATTAAATGTTATGAGTGGTGGAACATTTTGTCCAGAAATAAATAGTTATTTTAATGAATTAAGAGAAATGAGAAATAAAGAAAATCAAGAAAATAAAGAAAATAAGGAAGAACCAAAATTAGAAAAAGAAGGAACTAATACAAGTGGTAAAGAATTTTCTATTAAAAATCCAATTAAGAGAATTCAAACTTTAAGAGATCAATTATTAAATAATAATAAACCAAATCAAAATAATACAGAAAGATTTAATTATCATTTTAAAAAAAGAGAAAAAGATAATGAAATGGAAAAAATTGATGAAAAAGATGAAAATTTACAAATGAAAACATATACTAGTGATTTTGGTTTAAAAGATTTTGAAAATTATTATTCCGTTGAAGAAATTGAAAAAAATACTCAAACTAAATTTTCTTTTACTTTAAATAAACAAACTCAAGCAAGAATGAAATTATTTAAAAGAGGTGAAGAAAATGAAAAATCAAAAAAACATAAAAAAAATTATGAAATTAAAAAACCAAAAAATAAAAAAACAAGTAGTAGTTTTAATAGTAATAATAGTGGAAAAAATCTTCAGAATATTTCAACTGCTAAAAAACCAAGTAGTTTTAAAAAACCAAAAATTGAAGAAAGTAAAAATACTCCTTCATTTTTTAATGCAATTAAAGGAAAAATTAATGAAATGAAAGGAATTGGTGAAATTAAAGAAGAAGCTTATAATTCATCAAATTCTTCTCAAAAATAATTTAAATCAAATTAAGTATTTATTAAATTATTTATACAAAAAATAAAAAAATAAATGAAAAATAATATATATAATAAATTGAAGATAAATTATTAATTTAAATGAATTAATTTAATTTTAAGTTTTTAGAAAATTTATTTTTAAAATAAAAAAATAATTATTTAAAAACTTATTTGATTATATCTATAAAATGGATTATGAAACAGATAAAGGAAAAAAAGGTGAAGAATATAATCCAGATGAGATGCCAACAATAAGAATAATATTAAAATCTCAAGAAACAAAAAATTTAGAATATGTAGCAAATACAATAGTAAAAAATGCAAAAGAAAAACAATTTGTAGTTAGAGGACCTAAATATATGCCTAATAAAAATTTAAGAGTTACAGTTAGAAAAAGTCCTTGTGGTGAAGGAACTAATACTTATGATGCTTTTGAAATGAAAATTCATACTAGAATTGTTGATATTAAATGCTCCCCTAATTCTGTTAGTGATATTACCAATTTTAAAATTAAACCTGGTGTTGATATTAATATTAAAATATGGAATAATTAAATATAAAATTTTTAATTTAAAAAACTTTTAATTAAAGATAAGCTTCATTTAATATATATTTTCAGTTAAGAAATTGATTATTAGAATAATATATTAAATTTTTAAATTAGATTTATTTTATTTTAATAGAATTATTTAGAGATAATAGTCTTTTTTTTACTAAAAATTGTTACAAACGTTCAATTTCTTTTTTTTATTTACTATATTTTTCAACCAAAAAAACAATAGATTTTTCCTGTTAACATTTATGAATATTTTTTGAACTTCTTTTAAAATGGGAGAACTTTAATTTTATAAAAATAATTTTTTTTTAAAATAAAAATCCTTTAATCATTTTCAAATAATTTGTCTTTTCATAAATTATATTTTATAAAATTTAATGTCAGAAAAATTTAAACCACTTAAATCAATAGAAGGATATATTTTATTTTGTAGAAATATAAATGAAGAAGCAACAGAAGATGAAATTGAGGATCTATTTAACATTTATGGAATAGTTAAAAATTTACAATTAGATTTAAATAGAAAAACTGGAAATTTAAAAGGATATGCTTTAATTGAATATGAAACTTTGGCTGAAGCTGAAGATGCAATAAAAAATTTAGATAATACAGAATTTATGGGACAAAAAATTAAAGTTGATTTCGCTTTTAAACAACCTCCACCACAAAAAAGAAGATAAAAGGTTTTAAAAATGTTTATTCAAAATTTATTTAAATTCATTGAAATTTAATATTATTTTTTTTTTGGAATTTAAATTTGGATTAATTGGAGAATTATGTTTGCTTGTTTTTTTAATACTAATATTCTTTTATTCGTCAATTAGTTACTTTAATTTTTTTTCCTTAATTATTTTTAATATATTTATCATAAATAAAAATTTAAAATAAGTTTTTTATATTTTCAATTTTGAAAAGTAGGAGAGTTTTTAAATTAATTTATTTTAATTTTTCATTTAATCTTTCTTTTGGTTTTAATAAATTTCATTTGGTGTGTGTGGCAATTTAGGTTTTTTATTTTATTCAAAAATCTCTATTGGTTTGTTCTTTAGTTTTATTTGTAATTTGAACAAAAAAAACTCTGAATTTTATATTACTCTTAACCATTAATAAATATATAATATTCAAATACTTTTGAAAGTCTTATTAAATCAGGATTTATTATTAATTAAAATTTATTTGTAAATTAAATTAATTTCAAAAATCCTTTTATTGAATTTCTTATATTTCTTTTATGTTGAATCATTTTTTCTTTGATTTATATTTAAATTATATTTTTTTATTGATGAATAGATTAATAAATAATTAAACTTACTAAAAAATTTTTCAGATTTCTTTATAAAATTAAAAATTTTATTTTATATAATTAATAATTGTATATTTATAAATTCAAGTTCTTTATAAATCTTTAGTAAGATTATTACTATTACAATTTAAATTGTTTTCAATGATTGCTCATACAGAATTTTATTTACAATTTATATAATGGTTTATAATTTATAATTTTATTGGATTGGAAAATTAAATAAACCATTATTAATATTAAAAATCTTACAATTTTTATCTTCTTCACTATTATTTTTTTCATTGATTTTATTTTCAATGATAATATTTTGTTGATTATGAATAAGGAAATTATTATTAATATAAGAGTTATGAAAAAATGGCATAGAAAAAGGAAAAACATTTTGATTTAAATTATAGGGATAAAAATTATCATTATAATTATTCCCTAACTTACCTATATTTACATAAAAATCATTTTTCATTGCTTCAAACAAATTCTTATCTTTTGTTCTTAAATCCCATTTTCCATGAGCAAAAGTACATAATTTTCCAAATTTACAAGTATGATTTTTTTCCCAATATTTACATTTTACAATTTTATAATTTTGTAGTACAATTCCTTCTTTTTCTTTTCCTTGTTTTTTATTTGGATGTCTTAATTCTACAAGTCCGTGAGCAAATCTACATTTATCACCCAAGATACATCCTCCTGGATTATTATAGTGCTTACAAAGAATTGATTTATATTTTTCTATATTTTGGTTTTTATTCTATGAGAAAATTTATATATTTTTTATCTTACAATGGTTGAATTCTGGAAACTCATTTATTTTTAGATTTTTATTAAATAAAGCAAAATACTTGAAAAATTATTATATTTCGAAAATAATATATATATATTATTTTACTATATTATTTTAATAATTAATAAAATAATTAAAGATTGATTTAAAATATTTATCAATTGAATTTAGGATATTTTTATATTTTTTTATTATTTTATGAAGTAATAATTTGATATTTTTTTCTAATGTGAATCTGATTCCAAATATTTAAATATAAAGGAAATTTGATAAATTCTAATTATATATAATAATAAATAAAAACTCTTAAGGTTTCAACTATTATATTTATATATACCGATTAATTAATAATCCATTCATATTATTTCTCAAAATAACTCAAAATTTTACCAATAAATATAATTTATTGTTTTCCTTTGTTAGAGTAAAATTAATTCATAGAATTCTGATTATAATATCCCTAAACATTAAATCAAAAAAATATTATAATTTTTCAAAAAAAAAATAAAAAAACAATAAAACAAATAAAATTCTAAATAACTTTTCCAATTCTAAAATGAAATAAAATAATAAAAAAAATTAAAAATATATAAAATAAAAAGATGTCAAGTAAAGTAGCAGCAAAGCCAATAAAATCAAATAAACTATTATTTGACAAAATATCAATAATTAAAGAAATAGAAAGGAAAGGAGAATATAAAGAAAGTGAAAACATAATAAAAAAATGGGAAGGAGATGAAGAAAAATCAAATATGTTTTATGGTAAAATAAAAAATGAAAATTCAACTTTTTTGGGAATATTAAATGATCTTTTTGAAAGAGAAGGTTACTGTATAAATAATTATTCAAATGGTGATTCATATTTTGGTTATTATACACAAGATGTAAGAGATAAACATGGTTTTTATGAATTTAAACCAGAAATAAAAAAAAAAATCAGAAAGCAAGAATTTTATTTTGGATTATGGAAAAATGATGAAAGACATAATAGAGGAATAAATTTATGGATTTCTGAACCTGAAAAAAATATTCCTTTCTCTAATTTCGATGATGCTAATTTTGATTCTTATATTGGATTATTTGAAAATAATAATTTTAAAAGAGGAACTTTTTTATCAAAAAATAAAAACGATTATTATGTTTATCATGGAAATTTTGATAATGAAGGAAATAGAAATGGAGATAATTGTTTATTTTATTCTTCTACTTTAGAACAATGTTTTTATGGAACTTTTAAAGAAAATACATTTGATAATGGATATGTTTGTAAATATGATAATGATGGAAATGTTAAAGATTTATGTAAATTTAAAAAGAAAAAAATCATTGATGAAGAAGATTTAAATAAAAATGAAGTTAATGAAATTTGTAAATTACTTTATATTTTCAGAAATGTTATTATGGGAAAAGATTATTTTGGTGATGTTTATAATGTTTTTGGGAAAGTTTATAATTTTAAAAACAAAGAAATGAAAAATATTGATATATTAAATAATGATAAATATTTAGATATAATGACTGCTGCTATTAGTTATAATAAAATTACAATTTTCAATGATATTGAAAAATTTGTTTTTTAAATTTTTTTTCACTTGAAAAAAAAAATGAAAAATGAAATAAATAATTTTATTTAATTTAAAACAACTTTTTAAAATATTCTTATTAAATAAAAAATTAAATTAAATGGAAAAAGAAGAAATAGAAGAAATTGATACTACACCAATTCCACTTCCAACAAATGATTTAATTGAGGAAGAAGTAAATAAATTATTAGAAGAAGAATATAAAATTCCATTAAATAAAGAAGATAAAAAGAATAGAAAAAATGATGAAATAGAAATTGAATTAGAGAATTTAAATGAAATTGATGATATAATTGAAAGTAATTATAAAGGAAATAATGATAAAGATATAAAAGATATAATTACTCAAGATAAAGAAATAAAAGATTTATTAAATCAATTTGGAAAACAAATTGATCAAGAAATTGAAGATGAATTAATTAAAACTTATAAACCTCATTTTGATGAAGAAGATGTAAAACGTGCTGAAAAATTATTATCTGAAGATGAATTAATTAAAGAAGCTGTTGATAAAAATATTATTAGTAAAGAAGAAGTTATTTTATTTATTGATTATTATGAAATTTTTAGTTTAATAAATAAATCGAGAAAATTTACTTTACAAGAATTAAAAAATATTGAAAAGTTAACAAAAGGAAATAAACATTTAAAAAAAAAAGATAATGACAATGAAGAGGATGAAGAAGATGAAGATGAAGAAGAAGAAGAAGAAGAAGAAGAAGAAAACGATAATACAAATAATGAGGAAGATGCAATTAAAAAATTAACTTCTGAAATTGAGAGTAAATTAAATGTACAGGAAAGTATCCTTTCTAATAGATTCGATTATGATAAATTACTTTTTCATAAAGGGGAATTTCTTACTGAAATTGATAGTAGAAAAAAAACAAATAATAATGAAGTTATGAGTAAAAGTCAAACAGCTTTTAAAAATAAAGAAAAAGATATATCTCAAACATCATCAATAACAAATAAGGAAATTTTAAATAATAATAAAAATAATTTTTCAATCGAAGAATTAATGCAAGTTCCTAAATATACACATACAAATTTTAATAAAAATATTAAGAAAAATCCAGTGGTTAGTGTAAGAAATAAAATTAAAACTCCAAAAATACAAAAAATAGAATTATTTGATGATAATGCTAATCCTACTAATTTATCAAAAGTAAGAAGTAATAGAAGAGAGTTAATTAAATTAAATGGAAAATATAAAGGTAGTTTAAATAAAGAATTATTTAAATTCAATCCAAAAATGACAAGAGAAGAAAATCAAAGATTAAGAGAACAATTTATTCAAATGTATGATATACCTAAACAATATATAGAAAATCAAAAAATAGACCCATTGAGAAAAAGTTCTATAAGAAAAAAAATTGAAGATGCTCAAAATTATTATAAAAAAAAGAAATAATAAAATAAATATTATAATATATACTTTTAAAATATATGATTTTAATTACATAACTTTATAATTATAAAATTATATATAAAAACATCCAAAGTAACCAAAATTTGGGAAAAATATCAACAATTAGGTGTCACAGGCTCAGGCGCATTTGGTGATGTATATAGAGCCAAATATAACAATCAATTTCTTGCAATAAAAGAAATTAAAAAAAACAAATCAGAAAAAAAATATTCTTAAGAGAAATAGAAGTTATGAAAAAAATGGAGTGTGATAATTCTGTGAGATTCATAGAAAGCTTTGAAACACAAGATTCATTTTATATTTTATCTGAATTATGTTATTTAACACTTGTAGAATATTTAAATATGAGAAAAAAGGCTTTTCCAGTAGAAGAATTAAAAGAATAACTAATAGATTTAAATAAAGGATTAAAGGTAATATATGAGAAAAAATAATACATGGAGATATTAAGCCTTCAAATATTTTATTATCTTTAAATAAAAATAATTTTAATAAAGTATGTTTCAAAATATCTGATTTGGTTTAAGTAAATTATATCAAGAAAAACTTAGAAGTAATATTATAGTAGATATATCTCAATTTATATCTCCTGGATGTTTAAGTGGTGAAAAAAAAATGATAAAAGGGATATATGGTCTTTAGGTATAGTTATTTATTATCTTTTATTTCAAAACTATCTTTACAATGGAAAAGAATATGAAATTAAGGAACAAATAAAATCCAATAAACAATTAAATAATATAAATTATAAATTATTAGATGATTTAGTTAAAAAAATGTAAAATCCTAAATAAAAAAATTAACTGGGAAGATTATTTTAATCATCCTTTTTTTAATAATAATAATTTATCTTCTTTTAAAATGATATGTAGTGAACATTCAAAAAATAATTATGGTTATTGTTCTGATTGTAAATGTAATATTTGTGAATTATGCAATCATATTTCACATAATATTATTCCTTTTTATTAAAGATCTTTTTTTCAAAATGAAATTAATAAGATAAATCATTTTTAGAAAATAATAAATAGGAAATTAGAGCAAATTATTCAAATTAAAAGTAATATTGAAGAATTAATAAATAAAATAAAATCAACCAAGGTAATTCTTTAATATATGAAAAGGAGCAAAATAATAATTATAAACAATATTTAATTTATTATTTAGAAATATTGACTAAAAAATTAGAAATTAATGCAAATTTAATAAATATAAATATATCTCCTTTAAAAAAAATACTATGTATGTGAATATGATAATAAAAAAAGGAAAATATGATTAAGTGTATTATTTAAATCAAATAATAATAAATTCTTTTTAAGAAGCAAAAAGATATAATTCTTGGAT